>Ga0208771_1000570_pt1 | contig 22250 bp, 22 predicted proteins | sample AntAceMetag02UKX_FD_184775 | JGI IMG/M metagenome (GOLD analysis project Ga0208771, IMG submission 184775) | Saline lake microbial communities from Ace Lake, Antarctica - Antarctic Ace Lake Metagenome 02UKX (SPAdes) (version 2) | ecosystem: Environmental > Aquatic > Non-marine Saline and... | reverse complement strand
ATTAATAAGGCTAATCTTGATTCTTCTGTATATAATTTTTTAATTTTAGGCATTTCTGTGGCTCTATTAAATTTAGATATTAAATTATTAAAAAAAGAGATAGAAAAAGGGTTAAATGGGAATGGCAAGGAATTAATTCAAAAAAATAAGGAAGCAGCTCAGATTGGATGGGATTATGCTAATGAAAATTTAAATATTAAACAATTTTCATATAAGAATGAAATAAATCTTAAATCAAACAAAAGAATCATTTCAACAGGCAATGAAGCCGTTGCAAAAGGAGCTGTATCTGCTAATTGTGGATTTTATTCATCCTATCCAATGACTCCTTCTTCTTCAATCCTTCATATTTTAGCTAAACAAGCTAAAGAAAATAAGATGATAGTAGTCCATCCTGAAGATGAGATTTCTGCTATAAACATGGCTATTGGGGCAAGTTGGTCAGGAGCAAGAGCAATGACTGGCACTTCTGGAGGAGGATTTGCTTTAATGAGCGAAGGATTAAATCTATCAGCAATGAGCGAAACTCCTTTAGTTGTTGTCGATTCACAAAGACCAGGACCATCTACTGGAATGGCAACGTGGACAGAACAGGGTGATTTGCAATATTTAGCTAAAGTTGGTTATGGGGATTTTCCCAGAATAATTCTATCCCCTGCTAATCCCGAAGAATCATTCTATTTCACAACCCTTGCTTTTAACTTGGCTGATATTTATCAGGTTCCTGTTTTTATTCTTTTAGATAAATATGTTTCAGAAAGTCATAAAACTATTTTAGATTTTAATTTAAATAAAGTTAAGATTAATCGAGGCAAGATTTTTACTAATGAACAATTAGCTAAAATTAAAGATTATAAGCGCTATGCGTTTAGTAAAGACGGCGTTTCTCCACGATCTTTCCCAGGACAAAAAAATGGTATTTTTCTTGCTAATGGAAACGAGCACGATGAGCATGGTTTTTCAATAGATGGTTTTAGCAGTGATTTGCGTAAAAAACAAATGGAAAAACGTCATGCTAAACTTAAAAACATATTAAATGATTTGCCAAAGCCAGAAATGTTTGGTTCTGATAATTCTTTAATTACGTTAGTTGGCTGGGGTTCTGTCAAAGGTCCTGTTTTGGAAGCTTTAAAGGAATTGAATCAAAAAGGAAACAAGGTCAACTATATTCATGTCCCCGCTCCATTCCCTATTGATCCTAAATCTTTATCAGGATTGTTAAATAAGGCTAAAAAAATAGTTGTGATTGAGAATAACTATAAAGGACAGATGGCTGATTTAATGCAAGAAACATTAGGTATGAAATTTGAAAATAGATTGAATAAATATAATGGACAACAGTTTTTCCCTGAAGAAATCATTAAAGAGGTTAAAAATTATGAAAAATAGTTTTATTACTTCAAATAAATCAATATGGTGTCCTGGATGCAGTAATTTTAATATTCAAGCTGCTTTAGTTTCTGCTTTTTCAGAATTAAAATTAGAACCTCATAGAATAGGGATGTTTTTTGATATTGGATGTACTGGAAATGGTTGTGTGTCATATAATACATATGGGTTTCATGGTCTACATGGCCGTGTTGTTCCATTGGCAACTGGTGCTAAATTAGCGAACGATAAATTAACTGCAATTTGTATGGCTGGAGATGGGGGAGCCTATGGAGAAGGATTAAATCATCTTGTTGAAGCTGCTCGTAATAATTTTGATATTACTTTAATAGTTTCAAATAACCGGCTTTACAGTTTGACTACTGGACAGGCCTCTCCAACAAGCGAAAAAGGAACCGAAACTAAATCAACTCCCTATGGAGTAAATAAGATAGGAATGAATCCTTTATCCATTGCTCTGTCTGCTGATGCTGGTTTTGTTGCTCGTGGATATGCTTATGAAATTAAACATTTATCTGAAATATTTAAACAGGCGATAAAACACAAAGGGTTTTCGTTAATTGATGTTATTCAGCCATGTATTACTTTAGATAAAAAAAATACCAAAGAATGGTATAGTAAAAAAATCTATAAATTAGATAAGAATTGGCCTAGTAAAGATAAAAATAAGGCTTTAATTAAAGTTCAGGAGTGGGGAGATAAGATACCTATTGGAATTTTCTTTAGAAGAAATATTTAGAAGCGTAGTTAAAAGCTACGCTTTTTTAGTGCTTTTTAAAAATAAATAGGCAATTAATCCTCCTAATAAAGCAGTAAGAAGCTGTGGCCAGCTCATCATTGTTGATACTTTTAATGCGAGTTCTTTTTTTAGGATTAAATTCATAACCATAGAACTGGAGCTGAATAAAAAAAGAAATTTTAAAATACTAGCTGAGATTATTCCCATCCAATAGTTCTTTCCTTTTAAATAATTAAAAGATATAACGAGAATAACATTTCCCATCATAATAAAAGGAATCATTGGAGCAAGCACTGGAGACAAAAGACCAGTTGATAAAGCAATTAAACTTGGAGTTAATCCAATTAAGATTCCTCCTTGGACCCCTAAGAGCATGGTTGAAATAAAAAGAGTCGCATTGACAATAGATCCAGTAATAATTTGTTGATGCAATAATGGAGCTGCTGAAGCAATTCCAATTAGCGCAATAAATTGAACTAAAGTAGAAACCTTTACTTTTTTAATGGCTAAATCTTTTATTTGATTCATATTTTTTTATTTAAATTTTAGTTTCTCTTTTTTTAGGTGAATATTTAGTATGGCAAATAAGATGAATTTTTTCTTTTGAATTAAGAAAATCTTGATAAACTTTTTTTATTATAGGATTTTTATGCGCTAATCTAATTTCTTTTTCATTATCAATTTGATAAAGACTTTCTGCTCTTTGTTTTCTAATTTTACTATCTGTTGGCATTGGCTGTCCTCCTCCACCAATGCATCCTCCATCACAGGCCATTACTTCTATAGCATCATATAGTTTTGGATTTTTTTCTATTTCTTTTAAAATCTTTTTAGCATTTCCCATGCCATTAACTACTGCTATTTTAATTGATTTGCCATTAATTTCTATAGTTGCTTTTTTTATTCCTTCCATTCCTCTAACCTGCTTAAATTCTAATTTTGTTAATTCTGTTTTAGTTATCTTCTTATAGGCAGTTCTAAGAGCTGACTCCACAACTCCTCCACTGGCTCCATAAATCACCCCAGCTCCACTATGAGTGCCTAATGGATTGTCTATTTTTTGCGGTTCTATTTTCTTTAAATCAATTTTGTGTTTTATAAAAAGATGAGTAAGTTCTCTAGTCGTTAAAACATAATCTACGGGTTTAAGGTTATCAATTTCTAATTCTTTTCTTTCAATTTCATATTTTTTAGCTACACAAGGCATTATTGAAACAACTATTATATTCTTGGGATCAATGTTCTCCTTTTCGGCCCAATATGTTTTGATTAATCCGCCTAAAATAATTTGAGGAGACCTAGTAGTAGCTAAATTATGGATTAATTCTGGATGATAAAATTCTACAAATTTCACCCAGGATGGACAACAAGAAGTAATGCAAGGTGTAGTTCCTTCTTCTATCTTTTTTATTAATTCACCAGCTTCTTCCATGGTAGTAAAATCAGCTCCAGTAGAAGTATCAAAAACCTTATCAGCTCCTAATTTTTTAATGCCAGCTATTAATTTTTCTGTAACAATAGAGCCATAAGGCATGCCAAGTTCTTCTCCAATGCTTGTTCTTATTGAAGGGGCGAACTGAAAGACAACGATCTTGTTTTTATCTTGAATAGCTTTTTCTACTTCTCCAAAATCTTCAATAGCCATAAGCGCCCCAGTAGGACAATGAACAACACATTGCCCGCAATAAATACAATCTTTGTTTTCATCTTTAGATGGAACTACTTGAAAAAAATGATCTTTTTTTTCTATTTCTAAGAATCCTATACCTTGTTTTTCACAAACATCCACGCAATTACGACAATCAATACATTTAGAACTGTCAAAAACAACAGAAGGACCAAATTTATAAATTGGACATGTTGTTTTTCTATTGGAAAATCTATCAGTTCTAATATTATATTTTTTAGCTAATTCTAAAAGATGATAATTAAGTCCAGGAGTATAATTTTTATCTTCTTTGGGGTGTTGCGCAAAAACTAATTCTAGATTTATTTCTCTAGCTCTTTTAATCTTTGGCGAATCAGTAATAATTTCCATTTCTGGCTCTATCTTTGTAGAACAAGAAGCATGTAATCCTTTTCTGTCTTTTATTTCTACCATGCATAATCTACAATTTGATTTTATATCTAAATCTGAATGAAAACAGAGACCAGGAATATCAATTTTGTTTTCCATGGCAACTTCTAAAATTGTTTGTCCTTCAATACAATCAATCTTTTTATTATCAATAATAATTTGAATTTTTTTATTTTTATTCATTTAATAATTTTGTAATTACCCCGCGAATAGGCGATGCTACTCCCTTGCCTAAGGCGCAGAAACTGCTTTCTTCTAAAACAAAAAACAAATCATCTAATATTTTTTTATCAATTTTCTTTTTCTTTATCATCTCTGCTATTCTATAAGTCCCCTCGCGACAAGGAATACACTTATCACAATTCTCTTCAATAAGAAAATTAATCCATTTTTCCATTAAAGAAAAAAGATCTGTTTGTTTGCGGTTGAAAACGATAATTGATCCTGTTCCCTTAATCATTTGATCTAATTCATTTGGCAATAGAATTTCGCCTGCTATTCCTCCTCCTGATTGAACAAAAAAATCAAAATCAGGCCAATTTTTAGTTTCTTTTAAAATACGAGAAATTGAATAATCTTCTGGTAACTCATAAACTCCTTCATTCTCTGCATCTCCGTTAATTGAATAAAAACGCGTTTTATTATATTCATTCTTAGCAATTTTCGCTACACAATAGAAGGTTTCAACATTGTTTATTAAAGTAGGACAATGCCATAAGCCGGATTGGGAAGGGAAAGGAGGTCTTATCCTCGGTTCTATTCTTTTTCCTTCTATAACTTCGCAAATTGATGTTTCTTCGCCAGCTAAATATCCTCCTGTTTTTTTTAAAAGAGTTATTGGATGTTTTCCTATTAATTTCTCTAAATCCTTTTTAAATTTTCTATAATAATCTTTGGAAATGTAGAGATATGCAGAACTATTGTCTATCGTTTCAAGAGCTATTTTTATTCCAGATATAACTTCCTCTGGATAATTTTCTAAAATAAAGCCATCTTTAAAAACATCTGGTTCACCTTCAGAGGCATTGCAGATAATATATTTTTTCTCTGCTTTAATCTCTTTAACCATTTTCCATTTCAAGCCAGTAGGGAAATTAGCCCCACCTCTTCCTTTGAGATTGTTTTCTTCTAATTTTGTAATAATATTTTTGATATTCATATAAGTATTATTTTTGTGGACTTAGCGGGAATTGAACCCACGTTTCCGCAATGCGAATGCGGTGTATTGCCACTATACTATAAGCCCTTATCTATAGTATTTTATTAACTCTTTAACTCCTTTTTCTAATTTTATCCTAGGAGACCAATTAAGTAATTTTTTAGCTAAGGAATTATCAGCTAAAGTATCATGTGGTTCAATAACAGGCGCAATATATTCTATATTATCACTAAACATTTTAGCGATTTTATTAATACTATAATTCTTCCCAGCTCCTATATTGATTACTTCTCCATGGCCAACATTTTTGCTATTCATGGCTAAAATATTAGCTCTGGCTATATCATAAACATGGGTAAAGTCTCTTGTTTGATTTCCATCTCCAGTAATGGTTAATGGTTGTTTCTTTTTTAATTGTTTTATAAATTTTACCATAACTAATGGATATGCTCCTTTTTGACTAGCGCGAATTCCATAGGCATTAAAATATCTTAAAGAAACTGTTTCTAAATTATGAATAATGGAAAATAGCTTACAATATTCTTCACCAACATATTTTTGCAAGCCATAGGGACTTAGAGGATCCGGTTTAGAATTTTCTTTTACTGGTAGTTTCTTAGGATTGCCATAGATTGAAGATGAAGAAGAATAGACAACTCTTTTTACTCCTGCTTCTTGACTGGCAATCAGTACATTTAAAACGCCCTCAATATTATTTCTATTTGTTTTAATTGGATATTTAATAGAATATTGAACCCTTGGAAGAGCAGCTAGAAGGAATACTCCATCAATATCTTTAAAATATGGAGTTATTTTTTTTAGATTTCTTATATCAGCTTTAACGAATTTGGCTAGGGGATTGATGTTCTCTTTTGTTCCAGTTGATAAATTATCAAGCACTGTTACGTGATATACTGATTTAACTAATTGATCCGTTATGTGAGAACCAATAAAGCCAGCCCCACCAATTACTAAATATTTTTTTAATTTATTTTTTTTCATAATTTTATTTTACCCAGTATTTTTCCTTTATTTTTTCATCAACTTCTTCTTTCCTCTCTTCAACTATCTTCACTTTTTCTTTTAATTCTTTATCTGAAAGCTTGTTTAATATCTTTGCTCTTTGTGTTAATTTTTCTTTAGTATTAAGTTTTGGATCTTCTAATGTTTCAGCTAAAAGAGCTTCAATTAATAATCCTAATTTTGGACTTGGTTCAATTTTTAATATTTCTATTAAATTATTTCCATCAAGCTTAAGCATTCTAGCGGAAATTGGATCTTTAGAAACTTTTTCTATTATATATTGTAAATGGCGTAGCTTATATGGCATACCCTTTGGACATCCGCTTCCCAGTCTATCAGACACCCTTAGATTAATCAAATCAGGCATATTTTCTGGGCCAACTCTGCGTAATAATCGTCTAACGCCTGTTTCTGTTACTTCGTCGACTCCATAAACGAACATATGATTGCGAACTAAAAGAGCAACTTTTTCAATTATTTTTTTAGAAAACTTAAGCCTATCAAGGATGTTAACTGTGAATTTAGAACCCAAGTGATCATGATTATAGAAAGTTGCGTTTGGTCCTTCTCCTTCTTTTACTTGAGGTTTGGCAATGTCATGCAATAAGGCGGCTAAACGAACTTCTAATTTGTAATTCTTTTTAGCAGCGAATTTTAAAGAAAGAATTGAATGTTCATAAACAGTATAAATGTGATGCAGATTTTGATCTACATTAATTCCCTTTTCTAATTCAGGAATAATATATTTAAGCAAATTAGTTTCTTTTAATAAGCTAATTGCTTGGCCTGGATTATCCGACATAATCATTTTAACTAATTCATCGCGAATTCTTTCTTTAGCAATAAATTGTATTAAACCAGCATCTTCTTGTATCGCTTTAAGTGTTTTTGGTTCAATTTTAAATCCAAGTATTATGGCTAATCTAATTGCTCTAATCATGCGCAGAGCATCTTCATTAAAACGTTCCTTTGCATTACCTACTGCTTTAATAATTTTATTATCTAAATCCTTTTGTCCATCAAACAAGTCAAGCAACTCCCCTTTTTTATTCAATGCTAAAGCATTAATTGTGAAGTCTCGCCTAGATAAATCTTCTTCCACGTTAAAGGTGAAACTTATTTTATCGGGATGTCTCTTGTCTGTATAGCTTTGTTCTGTTCTGTAAGTGGTAATTTCAATCTCTTTAAGATTTTCTTTTTTGCTTTTAGCTTTAACGGTGACTGTTCCAAATTTGTTCTCGTAAAAATTATCAGGAAAGATTTTTTGGATTTCTTCTGGTTTTGCCTTGGTCGTAATATCCCAATCATTCGGTTCTTGTTTGAGTAATAGATCACGCACACAACCACCTACTGCGTAAGCGTCAAATCCTTTTTTGTCCAGTTTATTTAAAATACTTTGTATTTCTTTGGGTAGTTTCATAATGTTATCATAATTCAAAAACGTCTTTTTAGCAATTGACTAAAAGCTTTTTTCAAGATAAGCTATTGTTGTTAAGCCCTTGTGGTGAAATGGATATCATGACGGTCTTCGGAACCGTTGTTGGGGGTTCGAGTCCCTCCAAGGGCACTGCTTGCCCCGTTAGCTTAATGGTAAAGCTGTTGGCTCTTAACCAATCGATAGGGGTTCAATTCCCTTACGGGGTACTATTTTTATAGGTGACTTGCCTTTTTTTTATTTTCTGATATAATAAAAAACATGTTAAAACCAACTAAAAAAACAAAAATAATTAAAGAGTATAAGGTTCATGATAAGGACACTGGCTCTTCAGAAGTTCAGATTGCTATTTTTACTAAGCAAATTGAAGAACTAACCAAACATTTAAAAAAGCATTCCAAAGATAATCATTCTCGCCTGGGTCTTTTAAAAATGGTTGCTAAAAGAAAGCGATTATTGGATTATCTTAAAGGCGAAGATGAAAAACGTTATAAAAAAATAATTAAAAAGTTAGGACTAAAACGTTAATGTCAATTATTAAATACAAAGAACAACGAGTGGCCGTATTTATGGATGTGCAGAATATGTATCATTCAGCTAAGAATATATATGGTTCACGAGTTAATTTCAAAGAAGTTTTAAACACAGCCGTTGCTGGACGTAAGTTAATTCGAGCAATTGCCTATGTAATTCAAACTGAAACTCCAGAAGAAAAGACTTTTTTTGATGCATTAATTAAAGCTGGATTAGAAATCCAATCAAAAGATTTACAGGTCTTTGTTGGTGGAATGAAAAAAGGTGATTGGGATGTTGGTATTGCTGTTGATGCTATTAAATCAGCTGATAAAGTTGATGCAATTGTTTTAGTTACAGGCGACGGAGATTTTATTCCTTTAGTGGAATATCTTAAGATAAATAAAGGAATTCAAACAGAAGTAATCGCCTTTGCTAAGAGCACTTCAGCTAAGCTAATTGAAGTATCAGACGATTTTACCGATTTAAGTAAAGATGAAAAAAGATATTTAATTAAAAAATAAAATAAACAAAGCGTTTTATTCTTACTCATGATATCAGAATATTTCGTTTAGGTTTTTGTTTAAAATAATTTCAAATAGAAACCTGTACGAAAACTGAAACTTGTATTAATAATAGGCGCTATATATATATGAAGCCTAAACAATTTAAAACCGATTGGGCAGGTCGGGAGCTAAAAGTAGAAATTGGACAACTAGCTGGACAGGCTAATGGTTCAGTTCTGTTAAGATATGGCGAAACTACTGTTTTAGCCACTGTTGTAATTGACAAGGATCCAAGTAGTGCTGATTACATGCCCCTTTCTGTCAATTATGAAGAAAGATTTTATTCAGCTGGTAAAATTAAAGGCAGTCGTTTTGTTAAACGTGAAGGTCGTCCTTCAGATGATTCAGTTTTAACTGGACGAATGATTGATCGCGTAATTAGACCTGGGTTTAATCAAAAAATTAGGAATAGCATTCAACTTGTTGTAACAGTTCTTTCTTTTGACAAAGAAAACGATCCTGATATTCCTTCTTTAATCGCTGCTTCCTTGGTTTTAGGTGTTTCAGATATCCCTTGGAATGGATTGATTGGAGGGGCAAGAGTAGGCCGTTCTTCTGTTGGTGAATCAGGGCCTGATCAAGAATGGATTTTAAATCCAAATTATCAAGCCAGAGAAAAAAGTGATTTTAATTTAATAGTAGCTGGTAAAAACGATAGAATTAACATGCTAGAAGGCGGAGCCTCTCAAGTTCCAGAAGAAATTATGTTGTCAGCCATGGAATTTGCTAATCAACATATTAAAAAAATAATTGAATTTCAAGAAGATATTGTAAAAGAAGTTGGTAAAGAAAAAATAGATTTAGATATTAAAGAATTTGATCCAGAATTAGTTAAACAAGTAAAAGATTATTTATCTGATAAATTAGAAACAGCAATTTATCAACCAGATAAAGTAGAACGTAGTAAGGATATATCTCTTTTAGAGCTTGAAACAATCAAAGCATTGGATGATGAAAAGAATGATAATGAAGCTGAAATTAGAGACATCTTTAATGAAGAAGTCGATAAAATGGTTCATGAGAATGTTATTAAAAATGATAAAAGGCCTGATGGTCGAAAATTAGACGAAGTTAGACCAATAAATACTCAAGTAGCCTTATTAGAAAGAACTCATGGTTCAGCCTTATTTAACAGAGGAACTACCCAAGCTCTTTCTGTGGTAACATTGGGTGGCCCAAGTGAAGGACAAATAATCGATGGTCTTAGAGATGATGTTACTAAGAATTTTATGCATCATTATAACTTCCCTCCTTACTCTGTTGGTGAGACGGGTCGTATTGGAGGTCCTGGAAGAAGAGAAATTGGACATGGTGCCTTAGCAGAAAAAGCTCTTTTCCCATTAATTCCAGATAAAAAAGATTTTCCATATACCATCCGTTTGGTCTCAGAAATACTTTCATCTAATGGCTCTTCATCAATGGCTTCAATTAGTGGTTCTAGTTTAGCATTGATGGATGCAGGTGTTCCTATTAAAGCGCATATTAGCGGTATAGCTATGGGGTTAATAATAGGGCAAGGCGATGACTATAAGGTGCTAACAGATATTCAAGGACCAGAAGATCATCATGGAGACATGGATTTAAAAGTTGCTGGAACTAAATATGGAGTTACAGCTTGTCAAATGGATGTTAAAATAGAAGGAGTTAGTTTAGACATTTTAAAAAATGCTTTTAAAGCAGCAAAAGATGCTCGTTTAGGGATTATTGAGAATATGGAGAATACGATTAAAGAGCCTCGCAAAGAACTCTCTCCTTTAGCTCCTAGGATATTGACTATTCAAATTAATAAAGATAAAATTAGAAATGTAATCGGTCCTGGTGGTAAAATAATCAATGAGATTATTGACAAGACAGGAGTCAAGATGGACATTGATGACGATGGAGTAGTAAACATTACTGCATTTGATGAAAGTGCTGGCAAAGAAGCTCTTGAATGGGTTAAGAATTTGACTAGAGAAGTTAAAATTGGAGAAATTTTTAATGGTAAGGTAGTTAAGATTGCTGACTTTGGAGCATTCGTCGAAATTTTACCTAATCAAGAAGGATTGGTTCATATTTCAGAATTAGCTGATTATCATGTTGAAAAAGTAGAAGATATTGTTAAAATGGGTCAAGTAATTGTTGTTAAGGTTAAAAAAATTGATGAATCAGGTAAAATTGGATTAACGTTAAAAGACGCTGGTGATAATTAAAAATAATTAAGAAGGAGTAATTGTGAATATAAATAAACCAACACAATCAAACATTGATGAGTCTTTTATTAGAACAATGGCTGATGATATGGGTATCGTTGCACCAAAGAATTTACCAATGGTTAAGTTGACAGACAAATCAACAGTAATTCCAAAACTTAAAACTGAAAAAGAAGTAGAAGGAAAAGCACGAGAAGAAAAAGAGAAACAAAAAAAGACAAAAGAGATAGAGACATTCTTAACGAAGAATACTAATAAATTAATTATTGGATTAATAATCTTCCTTTTAATCTTAGGGATAGGAGGATTTTTTTATTGGTGGAATTATCTTCAAATAGTTCCAGTAACTATTACTCATTTTGAATGCCAAGAAGATCAATGCATTAGCATTGAAGGAGAAGGAGATGATGAATGTCAGGATGACATAGACTGCCAATCGGTTGAGCCAATTATACAAGAGCCAATTATTCCAGAATCTCTTATCCCGGTAGACGAAACAAAAACAATTGAGTTAATTGTTGATCAAGAAAACCTATTATCAGGTCAATTAAATTCAGTAATTAACGAAGAGCAGGCGACTGGTACTATTAATCGTATTTTAATTAAGATAATCGACCAAGAAGAAAAAAAATATATTAGTTTAAATGATTTAATTTTAGCTTTAAACATTAATATACCAGAAAATATTCTTTCAGTTATTGCAGATAATTATACTTTGTTTTTATATAAACAAGATGAAGGTAGTCGCCTGGGAATCGTTATAGAAATGGGAGAAAGTGAAACTTTAGTTCAAGACTTAAACGATTGGGAGAATACAATAATAGATGATTTAAATCAGTTATTATTAACAGAGGATATTTTAAATGCTCATAGCGAAGAGTTTGGAGATAAAATATATAATGAAACATATATTCGTTATATGAATTTTCCAACACCTGCCCTAACTCTTGATTATGGAATTGTATCTAATAACTTGATTATTGCTACTTCTAGAGAATCTATGTTCATGGTAATAGATAAACTATTAACTATTAATAATGAAGATGTTGATGGAACAGAAGACTAATTATGACTCAAATTATTATTAAAAAAAATGATATTTCTGATCATCAAGTTTCTGAAGAATCTAAATTAGATTTGCGCAATAACCAATCAAATAAAGAACAGAAACATTCTTCAAAAAAGTGGCTTTATACAAGCTTATTTTTATTTCTAATCATTGTTTGTTTAGGAGTAAATTATTGGTTTTTAATATTACAAGAGAATCCTTTTAATGATTTAATCCCTGAGAATGCTGTCGCTTATAGCATTATTAATCAAATAGAACTTTATCCACAAATATCACCTTTTAATCAAGTTCTACAAGAAAAAAACTTGCTTAGCCAGGATATAATTAGTAAAATCAATAATTGTTTTAATCAAGCTGGATTAGATTTTTTTAAAGATATACAATCTTTATTTAAAAATCAGTTTGCTTTTGTTCTTTTACCAACTAATTCTGAAATTAGTTTACCATTTTTAGTCATTTTAGAGAGAAATAAAGACTTGGCTAAAACAAGCCAAATTTTGAATAGTATTGAATTAGAATTTAATAAAGAATTTAATTTATATACCGAAGATTATCGTCAGATTAAAATAGCAGAGATTAGCCCTTTATCTAATTCAAATAATAACTATTTTTACACACAAATAGAAAAGTATTTTATTGTCAGCAATTCACAAGAATCATTAGAAAAAATAGTTGATTCTATCATTAATTTTTAAATAGAATAACCTGTGGAAAACTTTTGGAAAACATGGGTTGACATGTGTATCAAAAAATAATAAAATAATAGTGTTCTCAACGAAGTCTGTTCTAGAGAACAAAATTTGCTGGCTAAGTAAAAAAAGTTAAGATTAGTTCTTTAAAAGTAAAAGCTTCGGAGGGAAGCATACAGCTGGCAGAAATAAGTTGTTTTTTTGAGAAGAATATGATTATTATTGCACAGGAGGACTATAAATTATTATATAAAAAAAATGCGATAAGATCTGTTTTTACAGAAAAACAAAGGAGGGTTATAACCTAAAAGTAACATACAAAGGGTTTCATAATCCTTCTCTATATATAATGAGGGTAATCAAAAAACGGTTGCCCTCTTTAGTCTTTTATGATAGTATTTATACATGGACAAGAAACTTAAAGAACAATTGAAAAAGAAATTAGAAGAAGAAAAAAAGAAACTAACTAAAGAGATTAGTTCTTTTGCCAAGAAAGATCCCAAAAGAAAGGGGAATTGGTTAACTAGTTTTCCTTTTTTAGGCAATGATCGTTCTCATGTAGATGAAAGCGCAGAAAGAATTGAAGCCTATGAAAGTTTATTGCCAATTGAACACACCTTAGAATTACGTCTTAAGAATATAGACGATGCTTTAGAAAAAATTAAAAGCGATAATTATGGTAAATGTGAAAAATGTAATAAAAATATTGAATTGAAACGTCTTGAAATAGTTCCTGAAGCAAAGACATGTTTACAATGTGGTAAAGAAATCTCGAATCAATAATAAATTATTTTGTGGATTAATAAAAAACTGCCATTTGGCAGTTTTTTAATGTTAATTGTCATTCTGAGGTAGTAGCCGAAGAATCTAACTAAATAGATCCTTCATCTACTGATTCAGGATGACAGAGAGATTTTAATATATATATCCTCTGATACGCCAGTCATTATTCCTAAGCGTTCTTACGCTTTTACGAGCATATCCAGTATAATTCATTTCTGAGATTGTTACCCAAACACCATTTACTGCCTCAACATAAGCAACATGACCATACATTCGTCCCATCCAGCCACCTTCATTCATAACCATAATAGATCCAACTCTTGGAACTGATCCTGTTTGACGCCCATAAGCTCTAGCATTCACTAACCATGATTTAGCATGCCCAGACCAAGGAACCACTACTTTTTGAGCAACATACCAAGTACATTGACCATAGGGGAATACTCTGCTTTTTCCAGTTCCTACTCCAGTGACATAACTTTTTGTAACAATTCTACTAGGCGTTGCAATAAATGGCATTTGACCATCTGGAATAATTAATTTTTGATTAATTTGAATAGCTCCATCGGCTGGCAAATCATTAAAGGCAATAATTTTTTCTGTGTTTGCCTTATATTTTGTGGCAATTGCACCAATGGTGTCATTATTTTTAACTTTATAGACTAGTCCATTAATAGGAAGGATAGTTAATTCATCTCCTGGACGAATAAGACTAGTTTCTTTAAGGTTATTACTCCATAATAATGTGTTTAAACTAATACCAAATTTAGCAGAAATACTTGATGTATTATCTCCTTGTTGAACAACATAAGTAGATATCTTTTCTCTTGGCTCTTGGCTGATAGTGGTGATTGGATTGGATTGGCTCAAAAGAGCATTCTCTTGCCATGTTATTAAGTTAATCTCTTTTAAATATGAATCTTCTTGAATTTCAGAATCTGTTTGATCGGTTAGAATGGCTAAACTATTTGTCATTAAATATGTTCCATTATTTTCAAATATTTCTGTTTGTTCAACAATCTCTTGTTTGCTTTTATTAAAATAAATAGAAAGAAGCTTTTCAGTTGCTTTTGCTGGGCCAATTAAGGCGAAAATCATAATAAATAAAACAACTGCCGCTAGGAGCAGTTTTTTATTAAAACGTTTAATTCTGGCTTCTAAATGTTCTTTTATACCCATAGGTATAACTTTATAATATCAAGATCAACGATGACTGTCAAGCATAATCTTTCCACAATTATATCTTACTGATTGCTTTGGTTAATCGTGATTTTTTTCTGCTTCCTGTGTTTTTTTTAATCACGCCTCTTTTAATCGCTTTATCAATCGCCTTATATGTTTTTGGTAGAATTTCAAGAGCTTCTTCTTTTTTGGCGCTTTTAATTAATTTTTTACTTTGTTTGACTAGCTCTTTCATCGTTTTTATGCGACGTGAATTAAATAACCGTTTTTTGTGGTTTTGACGAAGAGCTTTTTTTGCTGATTTAGTTATAGGCATAAGTTTAGTATTATCTAAATTTGATAAGTTGTCAAATAATTTACCCTGAGTTATCATATAAAGTATGATTGCTTTACTTAAAGGTAAAATTGAATTAAAAGAAAATAGGTTTGTAATTGTTGATGTTAAAGGAGTGGGGTATAAGGTATATTGTCCTGCGCCTATTTTAGAAAAACTAATTCTTAAACAAGAAGTTAAATTATTTATTCATCTTTATCATAGAGAAAATATTTTAGACCTATATGGATTTTTAAATATTGATGAATTAGAATTTTTTGAGCTTTTGATTTCTATTAGTGGGATTGGGCCTAAGGCAGCATTATCTGTTTTATCAATTGCTTCAATAAAAAATCTTAAAGCATCAATTGCCAGTGGACGCGTTGATCTATTAACTAAGGTTTCTGGTATTGGCAAGAAAACAGCTGAAAGAGTTATCTTAGAATTAAGAAGCAAGATTTTGGTTTCTGGTTCAGAAGTTAAAAAATTAGTTTCTGATGATGAGGTTGTTGATGCTTTGGTTGGATTAGGATATACCAAATATCAAGTTCATGATGCTTTGAAACAAGTTCCGGAAAGAATAAAAGATATAGAGAGTAGAATTAAAGAGGTTTTGAAGATTCTGGGGAAATGATTTTAGTTTATGTTTTATAGGTTCACATTTAAATTTCATGCTTCAGAAAACAATTTTTTTTAAATCGCTTAGCCCTTTTCAGCAAGCTGAAAAGCACGCCCACACCTACGATTCAAAAAAATTATTTTCTTCGCATTATTTATGAATACAAAGAAAGAACAATGGAATCAGTTCATTAAAGAAAACAAAGGTTCTTTTCCACAGTCTTGGCAATGGGGCCAACTACAAGAATCAATGGATAGAAAAATTTGGCGGATTGAGACAGAAGGATTAAAAGGATTAATTATTAAACATGATTTGCCATTAAAGAAGAATTATCTATATTGTCCCTATGGGCCAGTTGGAAAAGGAGATTTTAAAGAATTTTTAGAAGAGATTAATAAAATAGCTAAGCAAGAAAAAAGTATATTTTTTAAGATAGAACCGAATTTTACAAATTACAAATTACAAATTACAAATTACAAATTTATTAAATCTGCTAAAGAAATTCAGCCAAGCAGGTCTATCGTTTTAGACATTAACCAATCAGAAGAAGACTTGCTTAAGCAAATGCATCAAAAGACAAGGTATAATATTAAATTAGCTCAAAAAAAAGGAATAGAAATTAGACAATCAAACAATCCAGAAGCATTAAATGCTTTTGTTGGCCTATTGGGACAAACGGCTAAGCGAGATGATTTTTATCTTCATCCTAAAGAATATTATCAAAAAGTTTTAGATATTTTAGGAAAAGAAACAGTTAAATTATTTTTAGCTGAATATCAAAACAAGACAGTGGCAGCTATCCTTGTGTATTTTTTTGGGGAAACAGCTGTTTATGCTCATGGCGCTTCTGATCATGATCATCGTAGATTAATGGCTCCTTATTTACTTCAATGGCACGCAATATTAGAAGCAAAAAAGAAAGGATTAAAATATTATGATTTTTGGGGAATTGATGAAGATAAGTGGCCTGGAGTAACTCGTTTTAAAAAAGGATTCAATGGCCAAGAAGTAAATTATTCAGGTGCTTTTAACTTGATTTATAGGTCAACTTGGCATACTCTTTATAATCTAGCTAGAAAAATTTTATGATTATATTAGAAAGCTTATTGAAATTAGGTAAGCGGATTATTCCTCAGCCAATATTTAATTTTTTTCAGCCAATATATCATCTTCTATTGATTATGCTGGCTGTTTTTTGGTATCGTTTTCCTTCTCGTAAGATGAAAATAATTGGGGTGACTGGTACTAACGGCAAATCAACAGCAATTTATTTGATCAGTCAAATTTTAGAGCAAGGCGGTTATAATGTGGCTGCTTTTTCTTCAATTGAATTTAAAATTAAAGATAAGATTTGGAAAAATGATTTAAAAATGACTATGCCTGGTAGATTTAAACTTCAGAAGCTTTTGCGTCAAGCGTATAAAGCAGGTTGTGAATATGTTGTTTTAGAAGTAACTTCAGAAGGTATTAAACAACATCGTCATCGTTTTATTGGTTTTGACATTGCTGTTTTAACTAATTTAACTGAAGAACACTTAGAAAGTCATGGAGGGTTTGAAAAGTATAAGCAAGCTAAATCAAAACTTTTTCAAATGTTAAAACTTAAAGGTAGTGCAATTGTTAATTTAGACGATCTTAATGCTGAATATTTTTTACAGTTTCCAGCTAAAGAAAAATGGGGTTATGGGATAGATTTTGAATCATCAACAGAAGTTAATCAAACCGTTAAAGCAAGCGATTATCAATTAAGCAAAAAAGGCATTAGCTTTAGAGTTGATGGTCAAGATTTTGATGTGAATTTATTGGGTAAATTTAATTTACATAATATTTTAGCAGCTATAAGTGTTGGGCTGATTGAAGGAATTAGTTTAGATAAAATTAAATTAGCATTAGAAAAAGTTAATAGTATTTCAGGACGATTAGAAATAGTTATTAAAAATCCTTTTATGGTTATAGTTGATTATGCTCATACTCCTGATGCTTTAGAAAAAGTTTATCAAATGATTAGAGAATTATTTTCTAGCTCGCCTGATGGTGGAACAAGAAGGATAATTGGTGTATTAGGGGCTGCTGGTGGGGGACGAGATAAATGGAAGCGTGTTGAATTTGGTAAAATTGCTGAAAAATATTTAGATAAGATTATCATCGCCAACGAAGATCCATACAATGAAGATCCTCAGGCAATTATAGATGATATTGCTAAAGGTTTAAAAAATAGATTAGCTGAAAAATTCATTGATAGAAGAGAAGCAATTCATAGAGCATTAGAATCAGCTCAAGATGGAGATATTGTAATTATTACTGGTAAAGGATGTGAATCATGGCTTTGCGTAGATAAAGGTAAAAAAATTGCTTGGGATGATAGAAAAATAGTTAAGGAGGAAATGAAAAAAATTTCTAATTAATTATGATATTACTAGAGAAAATATTTTTTTATCTTTTAGTTTTTTGTTTGCCTTTTCAAACAAGGAAGATAATTTATCAATTTGGGGAAGATTTCAATGAATGGACTAGTATTTATCTTTACTTGACTGATGTTTTGCTTATTTTAGTCTTTTTGTTTTGGATTTGGAGGATAAGAAAAAACAGATTTTTAAAAGATTTTAAAATATTTCAATTAAAAAACTATAGTTTTTGGCTATTGGTTTTTTTTATAATTGGTTTTATTTCTTTGATCCAAGCTAGGAGCTTGTCTCTTGGTTTTTATTCTTGGTTAAAATTATTAGAATTTATAGGATTATTCTTTTATCTAAAATGTAATTATAGGGAAATTTTTAATTTTAAAAGATTAGCTCAAGTTTTTGTTGCTAGCGGTTTAATCCAATCTATAATAGCTATTTTACAATTCTTTACTCAGAAGAGCTTAGGGTTAAGATTTTTAACTGAAAGTCCATTAGGTGTGAACATAGATGGAGTAGCTAAATTTACTGTCGATGGATCAACCTTTATTCGGGCTTATGGAAGCTTGCCTCATCCTAATGTTTTGGCTTTTTTTCTTTTAATTAGTATTTTCTTTCTTTATTTTCTTTGGTTAGAAAAGAAACATTCTCTTAATATTAATTTATTATTAATTGCTATTTATTCATTATTAATTACTGCTTTATTTTTAACTTTTTCTAGAATTATTATTGTTCTTTTTGTTTTATCAAGTTTATTTTATTTTATATTTGAGTTTTGTAAGTCAAGAAAAAAAGAAAATAAAGAATTGTCTAAGAAAATTATTTTGCTTTTTTTATTATTTATTGTTTCCTGTTTATCGTTTGTTGTTTTTGCTTTTCCTGAACTTTTCTCTAGGTTCTCAGTATCTTCAGCAGAACAATCAGTTACTTTGAGGGTTCTTTATAATGAAACTGCTTATTCTGTTATCCAAGAATATCCCTTAATTGGTATTGGGCTTGGTAATTTTGTATGGGAGATAAGAGAAATGTTACCATTGTTGTCAAATTGGATTCATCAACCAGTTCATAATGTTTATCTTTTAATATCTAGTGAAGTCGGCTTATTAGGATTAATTGTTTTTTTAATATTTCTTTATCAATTACTAAAGAGATTTAAAAAACAAAATTCTGTTTTATTTATTATCGTCATCTGTATTATATTTGTTAGTTTATTTGATCACTTTTTCTGGACTCTACAGCAAGGTCAGCTAATGTTTTGGTTAATTCTGGGGTTAATGACGCATTTGACCGTTAGGGAGATGGGAGTATAATAAGGATAGTTTTTCTTGTATAATATTATGAAATTTATTGCGGATTTGCATATTCATTCTAAATATTCTAGAGCTACTTCACGGGACATGGACATAGACCATTTGAATAAATGGGCTAAGATTAAAGGCGTTAAAGTTTTAGGTACTGGCGATTTTACTCATCATCTTTGGATTAAAGAACTTAAGTCAAAACTTGAACCCGCAGAGCCGGGTCTTTTTAAATTGAAAAAGAGAATTAGTGCTTCCTCTAAAAAAAATGATTGGCTTCCGCAAAATGGCAACAACCAAGAAGATAAAGATATTCGTTTTTTATTAAGCAGTGAAATTAGTTGTATTTATTCTAAAGATAATAGAGTTAGAAAAATTCATATTATTATTTTAGCGCCAAATTTTAAAATCGTTGAGAAAATCAATGCTCGTCTAGGCTTGATTGGTAATATTAAATCTGACGGTAGGCCTATTCTTGATTTAGATGTTAAAGAATTGCTCAAAATTGTTTTAACTATTTCTGATGATTGTATGATTATACCTGCTCATCTTTGGACGCCATGGTTTGGTTTGTTTGGAGCTAACTCTGGTTTTGACTCTATTGAAGAATGTTTTGAAGAATATTCTAGATATATTTATGCAGGAGAAACGGGACTAAGTTCAGATCCAGGAATGAATTGGCGACTCTCTTCTTTAGATAAAATTTCTTTGATAAGTAATTCAGATGCACATAGTCCAAGTAAGATAGGCAGAGAGGCTAATGTTTTTGACACAGATTTAAGTTATATTGGGATCGTTGATGCAATTAAAAGTAAAAATCCTAAAAAGTTTTTAGAAACAATTGAATCTTTTCCTGAAGAAGACAAATATCATTATGATGGACATCGTAAATGTGAAATAGTTTTAAATCCTAAAAAATCTAAGAAAATAAAGAGCATTTGTCCTAAATGTAAAAAACCATTAACAGTTGGTATTCTTCATAGGATTGATGATTTAGCAGACAGAAAAGATGGATTTAAACCTGATAATTTTATTCCATTTAGACATATGATTCCATTAGATGAAATTATTGCTGACGCGAAAGGAGTAGGAGTAAAGACAAAAAAAGTTGAAAAGGAGTATAAGAATTTAATTGAGCGTTTTAATACAGAATTTGAAATACTTTTATCTACAAGCATAGAACAAATAGGGCGAATCAGTTCTCCTGAAATTGCCGAGGGGATTAATAGAGTTCGACAAGGCAAAATTAATATTTCTCCTGGTTATGATGGTGAATATGGCAAGATAGAAATTTTTAAAAAGAAAGAACGTGGAAAGTTTTCTAAACAAGCTAATTTGTTTTAAAAAATAGATTTTAGAAAATGAAATTTATTATATTATTTTTAATTAAAATTTATCAGAAAACTATTTCGCCTGACCATGGCTATATTCCTATCTTAAAGTTATTAGGACAATGTAGACATTATCCAACTTGTTCTCAATATACTTATGATGCCGTTGAAAGACATGGAGTAGTTAAAGGAGTTTGGATGGGAATTAAAAGAGTTTCTACTTGTCATCCTTGGGGATCTTGACTTGTTCTAAAAAATATGTTATTTAAAATATAAAGATAAGAAGTTCATTAATAATGAAAAAGGAGGTTAATTATGAGAAAAAAGTTAATATTGATAGTTGACGACGAAGAAAGCAATCGGGACATATTAATGAATTTGATCAAATTTCATTTAGAGACCCATATTATTTTAGAGGATCAAATGCCTGAAATTATAGAGGCAACAAATGGGTTGGAGGCATGACATTTACTTTCTAAAGAGAAGATAAAACCTTTTCTTATTTTCACTGATTTCCAAATGCCTAAAATGAATGGGCTGGAACTCATAGATAGAATAGATGCTGAACTGAACCTCAAGGCAAAGATTGTAGTTTGTAGTGGACTCCATTCAATAGGGGCTGAGGTTAAAAAAAGAGGGAGGAATTTTCTCTCAAAACCTTTTCAAAAAAATGATCTTTTTGAGATTATTGAAAAAGGAATTCTCATGTCCTGTTTGGAATAAGAAACAGGAATAAGGGCAATCTAGTAATAGGTCACCCTTTTTTTATTCTTCTAATATTGATATGATAAAAAGATGAAGATAAAGATAAATAAAGTAATTAAAATTTTAATTTTTTCTGATGTCGCCTTAGTTGGTGGGTTCGGTTTTATTACTCCTATCTTCGCTATTTTTTTAACAGAGAGGATTAGAGGAGGTAATGTAGAAATTGCTGGTTATGTTGCTGCTATTTATTGGATTGTTATGTCTTTAATGGTTATTCCTTTTGGAAAATATCTGGATAAAAATCATGGAGAAAAAGATGATTTTTGGTTTATTGTTATTGGTAACATCTTAGCTTCCTTAGCTGTAATTGGATTTATTTTTTCTTTTTTACCTTGGCATATATATATTTTTCAAGTTTTTTATGCCTTTGGTATGAGTATGAACATAGCTGCTTACTCAGCTATATTTACTAGACATATTAGTAAGGGGAGAGAAGCATTCAGTTGGAGTATTAGGGCTTGTTTGATTGGTTTTTCTGCCGGAATTACAGGTGCTATTGGAGGAATAATCGCTAATCGTTTTGGTTTTACTATGCTTTTAATTTGTGTATTGTTTTTTGTTTTGATTAGTTCTTTAGTACCATTTTTTATTTATAAAAGTATTTTTTCGAAGAATAAAAAAGATTTAAGGATACCAAAAATTAAAGAAATCAAATAAAAGAATGAAGAATTTGGAAATAGCTAAAATTTTTTATCTTATGGCTGAATTC
>Ga0208771_1000566_pt1 | contig 22330 bp, 33 predicted proteins | sample AntAceMetag02UKX_FD_184775 | JGI IMG/M metagenome (GOLD analysis project Ga0208771, IMG submission 184775) | Saline lake microbial communities from Ace Lake, Antarctica - Antarctic Ace Lake Metagenome 02UKX (SPAdes) (version 2) | ecosystem: Environmental > Aquatic > Non-marine Saline and... | reverse complement strand
TGGCACACTGTATGAGCATGAAATCGGCTACAGCTACGGCTCAAGCACGCCATACGCCGAAACTGGACCTATCTCAATTGGCGCTGGTGACAACATTATGAGTGTGGTTGAGCTGATCCCTGATGAAAAAACGCAGGGCGATGTGTCGGCTACGTTTAAGACGCGGTTCTACCCCAATGGGACTGAAAGTGAATACGGTCCATTTGCCATGAGCAATCCGACATCGGTTCGCTTCCAAGGTCGTCAAATTCGTATGCGTGTCGAGGGTGTTGTCGCTGATGATTGGCGCGTTGGTATCATGCGGCTAGATGCGCGGCAGGGCGGGCGTCGATGAGAGTTGTCCCACCAATTACTTTCGATCTAGCGGCGTGGGCGGAAAACCTGCGCCGTTATCTTGGAAAGGCTTTGAACCAGCTTGATGCTAAAGATGTGACAGCTTCTGCGGCGGAAGACGGCGTATTGCTGTGGGATCGCATTAACGGCTACCCAGTGGTTTCAAAAGATGGCGTCTGGCGTCAGGTTGTGCTGGCCAACGGCGTGGCTCACCTTGAGATTACGTCGGATGTAACCGCAGCGTCGGCTAATACCGCCTACCCTCTGACGTTTACAATTATGGCTGGCAGCGTTGGCGTAACGCTTGGCACTCCAGCGTCCCGCGTTGTTTTCACTGAAGGTGGCGCGTACACACTGAGCTTTACGGCTCAAACGCATTCGTCATCTGACTCCACGGTCAATTTCTGGTTCTGGCCAAAATTGAACGGAGTGGATATTGTTGATAGTGCAATGCAAAACACCCTGCACCAGAACAACGCGACAATGATTATATCTCGCACTCAAATTTTCAATGTGAATGCTGGCGATTACCTTGAGGCGTATTGGGCGACAGACAGGACGCAGGGCAGCTTGCAGCACCACGCGGCCAACGCATTTGCGCCAGCTACTCCTGCGGCTACGCTTGCTATCTCTAGGGTGAACGCATGAACGTAATTCAAATGAAGCCAAGGTTTAATTTGGTGCCGATCTTAGCGGATGAGGTTGATGAGGTTTTGGAAGACGCGGTGCGATTTCTTGAGCCGGCAATTGATCGCCAAAGTCAGAATGTAGCCATTGAGCATATTATCGAAGATCTGTTTGATGGGCGGTCATTGCTTTGGCTGGCTTACAGCGGTGGCGAAGCCATAGCGGCTGTCGTTACTTGCATTGTGAAGCACCCTCTAAGCCATAATATGAAAATTGAGTGGATGGGTGGAAATGACATGCACTTGTGGGTCAATGACGCCCTAGCTGTTTTGACAAAAGTGGCCAGAGAAGCTAAACTTGACGCAATTGAAGCTGATGGCCGCAAGGGTTTTCAGAAAAAATACGCAGAAGCGGCTTCGTTCCGTGAAATGTACACGCACTTTGAAATGGAGCTGAACTAATGGGTTCTACTAAAACACAAGAAACCAAACTTCCGCAATGGCAAGAAGACTTCATCCGTGAAAACATTCTGCCTAAAGGCTTAGAAATTGCGGATACTGAATACACTCCATACACTGGAGATATGATCGCCGGCATGACGCCGCTGCAAGATCAGGCTCTTTCTGGCTTTGGCAACCTAAATATGGGTGGCCAGACGTATGACGAGGCGATCGGCGTCCAGAGCCGGCTGTCCAACTTTGACCCGTCAAGCATGTCAGCGGCTCAGCTCGCAGATGCACAGCGGATGCGGGGCGTCGGCGCGGTGGGATCTGCAATGGCACCCGATCAAATCGGTGTTAATCAGTTGGCGTCCACAAGCCTTGACCCATATATGTCACCCTACGCCCAAAGCGTGATTGACGCGGGGCAGGCTGACATTGAGCGTCAACGCCAGATGGCGTCTAATACGCTTGGCGCGCAAGCGGAAGCTGCCGGTGCGTTTGGCGGATCTCGCCAAGCAGTACAAGAGGGTGTTTTGGCAGGCGAGGCTTTACGTCAGTCTGGTGCCTTGTCGGCGCAACAACGCCAGCAGGCGTTTAACACTGCACTGCAATCGGGCCAGTTTGATATTGGTAATGTACAGCAGGCTCGCGCCTTGCAGTCGGGTCAGCAGATGACAGCCAACACTCTCGGACAGCAGGCTCGCGAAGCGGCAGCGGCAAGAGATCAAGCGGCTAGAGCTGGCAACATGCAGGCGGCTAATCAATTCGCAAGTCAGCAAGCTCAGCTTGAGCAGGCGGCGAACGCGGCTAATTATCAGGGCCAGTTTCAGGCGGCTAATATTCAAGGCACAGCGGCCAACGCTATGGGGTCTCTTGCGGGCCAGCGTTTGCAATCAGAAATCTCCGGCCTTGGCGCTCAGATGTCTGCCGGCGAGCAGCAGCGTGCGCTTGAGCAAGCTCAACTTCAAGCGGATTACGCCATGTTCCAGCAGGAACAGGCTAACCCACTGTCACAGTTTAACGCGTTGCTCGCGGCAGGTTCTGGAATACCGGCTGGGCTTGGAACAGTATCGACGCGTGATCCGTTTGGTGGCTTGAGTGCGGTTGGCAGCTTGATGTCAGGTGCTGGAGCATTGGGTACTGGCGGTGGGTTCGGCGCAATATTCGGAGGTTCAGACATACGCCTCAAAGAAAACATCACACCAGTTGGAAGCCAAGACGGCGTAAACTTTTATACGTGGGATTGGAACGAGGCTGGTGAGAAAGTTGCGCATGAGGGTCAGCCAAGGTTCGGTGTTATGGCGCAAGAGCTTGAGAAGACACACCCAGACCTTGTAGTTGTTGGCGACGACGGATACCGCCGCGTGAATTACGACGGGCTATACAAGCGGATTGGACGTTAATATGGAACCTTATTTACTAACTATAGACGATATTGATGCCCTAGCTGAAAGCGGCATGGATATGCGCGGCGTCGGAGAAGGGACACCGGCTAACCAAGCGGAAATGGAGGCTCTGGGAACCCCAACCAGCACGGTTGCGGAAAGCACAATGTCAGTCTTGAACTCTCCCGAACCAGCCACATTCAACAGCCAAGCTGACGATATAGCAGCAACTCTGACCCCAGAGGAGCTGGCGTCATTGAGAACGCCGACTGGTAATGCACCTCAAGCCTTGCCACCAGTATCAAATGTGCAGGAAGTTCTGGGGGCAGGCGACGTGCCAGCGTCAAATACATTCACGCCAGCACCAGCGCAAGCGCCAAGCAGTCAAGCAGCTTTACAGCAAGCGCTTGGTTTGGTGGCACCGCAGCCAGCGTCGAATGACCCATACGAGAACCTATCCAAAACACAGCGCCGTATGTTGGCGTTTGCTGGCTTATCTGACGCCGGAGCGGCTTTGCAAGGTAGGCAAGGGACAAGCGTCAAAGGTATGATGAGTAACTTTAACGCTCAAGCCGACATGCAGCGCAAGCGTCAGGCGGCGATGGCTCAGCGGCAGATGTTGTTAGGCATGTTCGGAGAAGGTGCTGTGGGTGGCGAAGGCACAATCTCAGCCCGAAAGCAGCAAGCGATGATGCTACTTGCCAACCCAGCCACAGCGGCATTGGGTCAAGCGCTTCTAGCTCAGATTGCTGCCGAGGAGCAGAGCGCTCTGGTGACTGCTGGGTCTGTGCAAAGCTCAGTTAATACAATCGAAACAGTAGTGGACTTGATGGGTTCCATAAAAGACAACCCATCCGCCACTGGCTTCTGGGGGTCAATTCTAGGAAACATTCCATTCACAAAAGCTGGCGAAGTAAGAATTGACGCCGACACGCTGCGATCAAATATGGCTTTAGACGCTCTTATGAACTTAAAGGCTACTGGTGCCACACTGGGTTCAGTTTCGGCTCCAGAGCTTAAACTTCTTGAAAGCGACATTGCGCAGCTAAACCTTAACCAGAAGCAAGAAGCTGTTTTGACGGATCTTGAAAAAATTAAGGGAAGATATGCTGACATCATACGCAAAGCCTACGCGACGGGAGATCCAGCCGCTCTGGATACCGCATTAGGTGGTCGGCCAGCTTGGCTTAATGAAACAGCCTCACCCGCTGGCAAAACATGGAACCCAGAAACGCAGAGGTTTGAATAATGGGAACGATAACTGTATTTTCGCCCACAGGTGAACCTTTAAATTTTCCAGACACCATGACAGAGGACCAGATCCGCGATGTCATGATGCAGCAATTCCCGTCGACGCAGCCTGCCGCGAAACCTGTGCCAGAGGGGTACTCTCTGGTTGAGGCATTTGATGATGGCGGTCGCATCGTAAAGTTTGGTGAAGACGGGCCGGAAAGTTATCAGGACGAAGGGTACGCAACCTCCGATCCCAACGTAATAGCCATGATACGACGCAATAAGGGCAACGTCGGAGAGGGCGAGGGTTCAGTAGTTGCAAACAAGATGGCAAGAGACCTTGTCTCTGAAGGCGCTGGCGAAGGTGGCCTGCGCGCCTTATCTGCGTTCAAGGGTTTGCCCGCCCTACGTGGATACGTTGAGCAGATAGCAGGATTTGGCGCTGGAGTTGCAGACGATACTGTACCGCAAGGCAACGTCAGAGCCACAGAGGGACTGATACGTCAGGCTATCCAAGGTCGTGAGATGGAAGCGCCGAATACAGTCGCCGCTTCACGTTTTGCAACAGGCGCGGCGGCATCTGCTGCTGCGTTGCCGTCGGCAACAGCCCTAACTCTTCTAGGCAAAATAGCTCAAGGCGTTGGCATCGGCGCTCCCCTAGCAGCGATTGAAGGCTTTGTAGCTGGATATGGCGAAGGCGGCATGGAAGAGGCAAAAGCACAGGCTCAGACAGGCGCTGCGGCAGGTGTTTTGTTCGGCACAGCCGCTCCGTTTGCCGGACTTGCTGCATCGACGGTGGCAAACCGATACCTGTCAGAACCCGTAAGGAACATCATGGAGCAGCTTGGCTTCAAGGGTGACGCGGCAAAAGTTGCTCAAGACTTCTTGGCGCTAGACAGCGCCGAAGCAGTCCAAAACGCTCAGCGCATGGGTCCATATGGAAGCATAGCCAGCACAGGTGGCGCAACCGAAGCGTTATTGGATCAAGTTGCCAACAGCCCAGAGGGTCGCAAGATAGTTGTTGAAAACTTAAACGAGACAGCGTCTGTGGCGTCGAAGGATCTCTTTGACACAATTGATACTCAGATCGGCAAGCCGTTTGGCGATTTGAAGGGTCAAACGCAAAAGATTATGAATGACACAGCCGAGGGGCGTAGAGAGCTTTACGGCCAAGCATATGACTTTGAGATTGACCCTAATACTGAAGGTGGCGCACAGGTTGTGTCACTGTTCAATCGAGTAGGCTCTAAGGATTTGAAGAAAGCTCAAGACTTGCTTAAAGAGGCAAACGAGCCATCTGCATATTTCTCGCCAACCAAGATTGACGCTGATGACTTTAACAGCCTTTCTGCGGCTAGACGCTCTGAAATGAATATAACCAGCAACGCTGATGGCACATACACCGTGCAAGACACGCCAACTGTCGCTTCGCTGGATTACTTATCTCGCCAATTGTATGGTGAAAGCGAGGCGTTGGCTCGCGCCGGAAACACGACATCTTCTAACTCTAAGCGAAATCTATCCATGCAAATGAGAACAGCTTTGGATGATATTAGCCCAGAGTATGCTGCGGCTCGCGCGTCAGGTAAAGACGCTATTGACCAACGCATTGCAGCGGATATTGGCGACCAAATATTAAATCCGAAAATGACGCGAGCGGAAGTTGAGCGGTCTATGCAGGGCATGGATGAAGTCGGGAAGAAGCAACTTCGCCAAGCTCTGCGCAACAAGATTGAGGAAACAGCGGCAAACGCAAAGGTCAGCCCCACATCTACAACCGACGCTGATCTGGTTGAAGCACTTGCAACGCTTAAATCTCTTAGCAGTAGGGCTGTAGCTGACAAGCTGCGTATGGCTCTTGGGGATGAGGCCGCTGACGTACTTGGAAAGCAAATCAACGATACGTCAGCCGCTCTCATGCAGCGTGCTTTAATTGCGTCTAATTCCAAAACTGCAATACGTGGCTTGGTTAACGAGCGCATGAAGCAGATACTTGGTGAAAACCTTGGCGAGACAATTGCGCGTCAGGGTCTTCTGCCGACGATGACTGGTGCAGTCGCGGAGGGATTGGTTAGCGGTCCATCTCAGCGCACTCGTATGGATGCCGTAGCGAGAGAGCTTGCGCCGGTCTTGACGCAGCGTCTGACGCCGCAACAGCTTCAGCAAAGCGCTGCACAAATGGAAGCGTTGACGCCAGCCATTAGTAGGGCGCGGCGTGGGTCTCAGGCAATAGGAAATACAGCCCAACGCACAATGATGGGCGCTGGGCAGTCTCAAAATATTGAGGGTGAAGACAGCCGCGTTAGGCAGCTAATGCAACAGTTCGGAATAATGAACCAGCGCTAAGACTTCTTAGATTTGGACGCTGGCTTGGCTTTCAGCTTGGCCAGCTCCGCACCTTGATCCTGCAAAATGGTCGCCGCTTTTTCACAGGCGCGAAAAAGGGCCATCATGTTTGGGCAGCGGTGCGGCTGATTGAGGATACGGACAATTTCTTTTGTTTCGTCGTCTAACATTATAAACCTCCAATGTGATGTCGCATTGTTGCGGATACATAGGCAAAACGCAAGCATTCTTGGTAAACAGCGATCAGGGGTGTTATAATGAGCCAACGGATTTAGCGCATTGCGCATATGAAAAGGTAGTCATTAACATGACCGAAAATTGGCACATATCAAAATCAATACCAGCCACGCTTTTACTGGCCATAATAGGTCAAACAGTTGGCCTTGTTTGGTACGTCTCAACGCTGGACGCATCGGTAGCAACTAACGCTCGCGAAATTGCGCGGCATGAGGTTCGTATTATTGAAATTGAGAAAACGTCTCAAATACAAGCTGTGATGCTTGCTCGGATTGATGAGAACATAAAAGCAATCCGAATGGTTATCGAAAAGCGTGCCCAAAATTGAATGGCGGTCCTATAAACTTTACAGTCGGCTCTACCGTTTTTATCGCGGCGGCTGGAGGCGCTGCAACTGCGCTGTACTATTTCGGCGTCTATCAGGAGAAGTGGTGATGTGGGTTCTTGTCTGGATGCAGCTAACAACTGTCGTTACACACTTCGAGATTGGCCAATACGCCTCTGAAAATGATTGCTTTACCCAACTGACAAAGGCAACTGTACTCGTGACCAAGAACAATGAGTACCTGCATTGCTTTAAGATAGGAGTTTGACTGATGAGAAAACTAGATAGCATATTCGTACATTGCACGGCAACACGCGCAGAGTGGTGGGCTGGCCGTCGGTCCAGCGAGAAAGCTGCCGAGTGCAAGCGTTGGCATTTGGACCGAGGATGGTCTGACGTGGGCTATAATTATTTCGTGGACCGTGATGGAACGATTACTGAAGGTCGCCCAATTGAAAAGACGCCAGCCGCGCAGAAGGGCCACAACACGGGTTCAGTGGCTATCTCCCTATGGGGTGGACACGGCGGAAATCAAGACGACAAGTTTGAGGAAAACTTTACGCCTGAACAGGATCGTGCGCTGCGCAAGCTAATTGCTCAACTGCGCATGGAATACCCGTCAATCACAAAGGTGCGTGGACATAACGAGGTTTCGGCCAAGCAATGTCCGTGCTTTCAAGTGACATCATGGCTAAACAGCGCAGAAACCGAGAAAAAGCCAGAGCGAAAGAGGATTGCCCAAACCAAGACAATCCAAGCTTCTTCTGTTGCAAAGATGGCATCTGTCGCCACGCCGCTTGTTGGTGTTGTAGGTGGTCTGCCTTGGCAGAACCTAGCGATCATGGGGGTTCTGGCAGTGGTAGCGATGGTGGCGCTGGGCGTGATTGATTTGGAGCGTCTCAGTAAATGGAATAAGGGCGACAGATAATGTTTTTGCTGGGTAAACTAAAGCTGTATGCAGCGTTGATCGGCGCTGCGGCATTGGCCATTGTAACCGTGTACTACAGGGGCCGTGCCGATGGCCGCGATGAGTTAGAATACGAAATCAAGGATGATCGCCTTGAGAAAATATTGACAGCGAAAGAGGTCGAAGATGAACTTCAAAATGCTAGTGATGCTGACATTGCTGCCCGTGCTAGTCGCTGGGTGCGGAGTGACAGTGACGGGTGACACTTACTGCGATGTTTCGCGAGTAATTACATTCAAAGATCAATCGGTAGTGGATTGGACTGACGCAGATTTGCTGCGCCAAATTGTGCGGCACAATGAAACTCGCGAAAAGTTGTGCAAGTAATTCGGTAATATGTCTAAATTAGCTAAACTGAGTGCAACAGGCATTGGCCGTGCTGGCGAGTTCCTTACTGCGTCAAAGTTTCAAATGGCTGGGCTGGAGACGTCCCACGTCAATGGTTCGTGCGACCTACATGTGACGCTACCGTCCAAGCGTGTGCTTCGCGTTGAGGTAAAGTCGTCGATTGTGCCAACACTGTCTGGGTCGTTCAAGTTCAGCCGTGGCGGCTCAGATGCGGAGATTTTCGTGTTCGTCTGTATTCCGCTGGGTTTGATCCGCGTGTTTAGCGAGTATCAACTAAAGGGTTTCCAGACGACAACGCTTCGGCCCGCTGAATTTACTCAACAGGCCGAAGCGGATGACATTGCGGGTCTATTCCACCGCTAATCGCGGCGGTCGTCGATGCCGTTGCCGTCGATCTCATAGCTTAACAGAAAAACGATACAGCAGGCCGCGTGGGCGAGGTGTGACATGCCCGTCTCCCCGTCTGCCTGCTCACCATCCCAGAACGCCAGCATATGCCTCTGTGCAGCCGCATACATCCTTGAATACTCCATGCCGCCGTTCTCTTGCCAGTTGTGGTCGGAATACTTTTCAGCGCCGTAACCTAGCACCTCCGAGATGGCCAATATTGCTTGAGGTGGAAACAAGTCCACCCGTGGCTTTTCTGCGTCGTGCTTGACTGCTTTAGTCATTGGTTGGTTTCCCTTGCCATTGCTTCCGCGTGTGCGTCTCGCACCAACTCTGCAATAAATTCTGCGGTGGTACTACACCCGACAGCCTCGCTTTCAACAAACAGCCAGTCAAGCTGCTCCAGAGATAGCGCATCAATGACTTGGCCAATATAACCATAAGTCAGTGGGCTTTCGTTGTGAGCGGTAGTCTTTGTGCGGACCTTCTTATTGCAGTGTCCTGATTTACGCCCGCGATTGATGGCACCACTGACAACGCCGCGATTTAGACCGAGGGCTTTAGTGATATTCCTACCAGACATGCCCTCGTTTGACATTCGCCAGATTTGCTTGGTTTGCTCCTTGATAGGATGACGTTTGTTATCGGCCATCATTCGCCTCCCGTAGCTCGTTGAGATTTTTTGTGATTTCTTTTTTATCCAGCATCAGCGTGTCTACGCGATTGCGCAAACGTGTCACGTCCTCGCGCTGGCGTGCGACCTTGCTCTGCAAACCGCTAATAAGTGTCCTTGCTTCGTTGAGATTATTTTCTAGCATCAATATGCGCCTGTCCGACATTAGTCTTTTCCCTTCCATTTAATACGTGCCACTAGCAGGTCGCGTCGCACCGTACCTTCGGACACGCCTAGTTCAACAGCAGCCGCAGCGCGTGTCATTCCCGTTAGTGCCATTTCCTCAAGTTTGTCGCGTCGATCCGATATTTCGCCTTGGTACGGCGACACCTTGATCTGGCTGGCATGAAGTCGCACGCCTAAGAGCTGACAATCTTGGCGAATAGTGGTTGGAACGACGCCCTCAATATTGGCAACTTCCGAGATTGTCATTATACCCTCTTCTGCGTATTTCTTAACACGCTCACGACGCTCTTTTGTGAGTTGCAAACGCTTCGCTTGAGCAAACGCCGTCGCCTTACGCCACTTTTCGGGGTTTGGTATCAACGGATCATTTAAAGCCTCGCGCAGCATAGCTATACCAAGCCTTTCCTCAGCTTTCTCCGCATCTGTCACCGCTGGAGGGAGCGTTCTAGCATCTCCATCAATGCTTGCTAGGCTTGCAGTTGCTGGCGCAGGTTTGGTCTGTCCGCTTTCTCCGACTGCTCCAGCATTACGGCATTCAACCTCAGTAGGCGCTGCGTTATTATTGTTGCGTCTGACACTTCTAAATTCTCCGATTGTTCCGATTATATTAACCATTATTCGTCCTCCTCAACTTCACCAGTGCCACCGCACCAGTCACATTCCTCAATTTTCGTTTCAATAAACCCGACATCTCAGGCACTGTAATGCGGCATGTAATAATTAACCTCACACTCGCCAGCACCGTTGCATTGTTCACACTCAATCATAACACGTCTCCCTGTGGTCGCGCTTTGGGGCGCAGTGAACAGCCCAGCGCCAGAAGGCACTTTCCGTCAGTGTAAAATATGTGACCGCCGATCAGGCCGACATGCTCAAGGCTGCTGGCCCACACAGGCGACACCTCGGTCGTGTGATAGTAGGCGGCTCCATGCCCCAGAGTATCGCCTGAGAGCGCCTGTGCGGCGATCTGCTGGGCTGTCTGCCACGCTGCCTTGTCGTGGGGCGTGTCGTCTTTGCCGTCGCACCAGAAGCTAAACTGGCAAGCGGCTGGGCGCGTCACTGGGCGGCGACTTGGCTGCTTAACCACATCGCAGGGCGGTTTTGGGCGCTTGTCGTCATCATGTTGCCGTCTCTCAAAGGCCAAGAGCGCCGCGCCATAAATCATCTCCTTGCGCTCAATCGGACATTTTATCCCAGCGGCTTTTTTCTTGATGTCATCAATTCGCTTTTGATACGTCTGTGCCGCCTTTTTGGCTTCGACTTTTTTCTTGGTCACAATCTGCTCGTCTCGAATTGCTTGGTTCAAAACTCGGCGCGCGTTCACAAACTGAAACCCCGCCGCCTTTGCCCTTCGGCGGGCAGTGTTTGCGGCGATGCCAATCATCTCAGCGGCCTGTGCTGCTGTGAGGCCAATCCTTGAGGCTTTACGCAGTGCCTCTATTATTTCTTCACTTGTCATTATTCCATCTCCTTAATCTGTGCCACATAGCGCTGAATGCGCTCTTCCAGTATCGCCAGATCGGTGCTGACATATGACGGGCGGACGCCTTGATACTTAGCCGCCAGCGCATCGCGCTGCTTGCGCCAGCTTGCCACTGCGTCCTTGAGGTCGTCGAGTTCTTGTTGTTTGGTCATTTCTGTTTCTCCCTTTATTTCTGCGAGGGTGGTGCGGGACCTCATGCATGTGTCATCCACAACGATTGCCTCTACAGCCGCCTCCTTCGCCAGCTTGGCCTCTGCTGCAATAAGGTCCTCAGCCATATGCCTTACCCATCCGACTTGTTCTGAAAGCTCAGCCTCAAGCTGCTCAATCCGAGCCTCTGCCCGATCAAGCTCGGCAGTGACTTCTTGCAGTGCGTCAAAGTCTTCACGGTCGTCGAGGCGTCTGTTGTTTTCGTGTATGTTTCCGTCAGTCATTCTGTTTCTCCTTACCCGCCAGCACCCCAACCATCTCAACAACAAGACTGCGGGGCAAAAAGAAGACTGGCCCAGTGCTATCTCCTATCCAAACGCCATCCTTGCTGGGGTCGTAAGACAGCGTGGGTGCGGCCATTTCAGTGAAGCCTTCGTCAATCATTCTGCTTCTCCTTCTGGTCGCGCCACGGGGCGCAGTGAACACGTTGGCAAGTGGCAACTGCCATCTGAATAGAAAATATGAGAGCCGATTTTACCGACTACGGTCAAATCGTTCCGCCAGATAGGCTTCACATTTACCGTGTGGTAATGCGTGGCGTGAACAATGGCTGGTTCAGCGATTGCCTTGGCTGCTACGGCCTGCGCAGTGGCCCATGCAGCGCCTGTAGGGCGCTCTGGAAGGCCGTCACACATGAAGCTAAACTGGCAGTCCCAGTCCTTGCTGCCACGGTCTTCAGCGACGACTTCGCAAACCGTGTCTGGGTATGATGGATGGTATGTGCGAGCCAAGACGACATCTGCGACGGCACGCTGGCCGTCAAGCGGCTCTGAGCGGGCTTCATAGTAAACAGCCATTGCAAGGCATATTGAAGCAAGCATATTAAAAGCCTCCTGAGAAAAACATTGGGATGGCCAGCAAGGCGATCAAGAATACAAATTCGGCGGTGCGTTCGATAAGATTGTTCATGGGTTTTCCTTGTTTAGTTTGTTTGGGGGCGCGTGGCCACCGTTTGATTAATAGAACTCGGCTGCTAGTCCGCGCAATTCTTCTTGATAATCGTCCCAGCGCATATGTGCCGCGTTATGGCGATCGCTTGCGTTTAGCCATTCTGAAAGTTTATCAACCTGCGCCTCTGTAGCCATTGCGAACTCAAAGCTCTCGTTAAGGTATTCTGCTTTAACTTGATCAAATGTCATTGTCGTTCTCCCGATTGGTGGGCTTCATTACCCTTACATACATAACTAACGGCAAAACAAATGCGCGTCAATTAAAAAAACATGCTTGTGCAATGTTTTTCCATTGATATGGTGCGCAGAGGGAAAAGGAGACCTAACAAGATGAAGAACGTACAAATCCAAATGGACGAAGCAACTTACGAAGTTGTAAAGCTGTCAGCGAAATCAAAGGGGCTGACTGTTGCAGCCTATATGAGAATGCTGGCGATCTCTGATGCGTCAGCGTCAGGCTATCACTCTGAACAGCCGCGTGCGGACTAATGGCAAGCGTCCACAATTTAAGGGTAGCTTCATGCTTGCGCAAAAATACCGCAGAGCGTACAGTGTGCAAACATATTGGAGGTTATCATGAAAATTGAAACAAGACAGCTCGGAGCGCGCATACGTGTTGACGTAATCGCGGAGCTTAGAACTTTATCGAAAAAGAAGCGTATGAGCATGGCGGTTCTGACAGAGTTGGCCATCATTAAGATGCTCAAAGAGGCTAAAGAAGAAGTCTGAGCGTTCATCGGGAGATTAAAATGGTTAACGGTAGAAATAAGGGTGCTGCATACGAACGCCAGATTGCTCAGAAGCTATTCCTCGATTTGGGTATCAGCTTTAAGAGAGATCTGGAGCAATATAGAACAGGCGGATACGCAGATCTGATACCAGATAATAGTAACTTTCCCTTTACTTTGGAACTCAAACGATACAAAGACGGGGCCATCGGTGGATCTCCGGCGTGGTGGGGGCAGGTTCTGGTTGCGTCAAAGCGTGAGGGCAAGATCCCCTGCCTGATCTATAAATACGACCGCAAGGCTGACCGCGTGGTCATACCATTATCGGCAGTAATGGCCGGTGGTGAAGGTAAAATTGAAACAGATCTGGAGACGTTCTGTTTTATAGTTAGGGAGTTAATGTCATGAGCATCAGTTTCTCAATGACCAACGAAGAATACCACGATATGGACGCTCTCAGCGCGTCTGGCGCTAAGACGATCGCGCAGAAATCATTGTCCGACTTTAAATATGGCGTGCGCAAACACAGCAACGCTTTTGATGTTGGAACCGCTGCGCACACGCTGGTATTCGAACCGGCGCTGGCGTCTACAGTGTGGTGCGGTCCAGAGACACGTCGCGGCAAGGCATGGTCCGAGCTGAAAGAGGAGGCAGAGGAAAGTGGCGCGCTGCTACTGACCGAGGCGGACTATAAGCTCGCAGAGGGCATGGCTACCGCCGTGCGATCGAACAAGGCAGCGGCCAGCCTTCTAGGTGGAGATCTTGTGTGTGAGGCAAGCGTATTTGCAAAGGATGAGATATACGGTGTAGATTTGCGGGCGCGCCCAGATGGATGGCGTCGTGATATTGCCGCGCTGATAGATCTGAAAACGACAATCTCGCCTGATCCCGCTGGCTTCAGTCGGCAATGCGCTCAGTTTGGCTATCACATACAGGATGCCTTCTATCGCAGGGTCATGGCTCTGGAAGGTTATGAGATCGACAGGTTTATATTCATATCTGTTGGCAAAGAAGCGCCACACCACGTTGGCGTTTACGAATTAGATTGGCGTTCACTTAAAGAAGGTGAAGCCGCAACGAGATACGCACTGGAGAAATATTCTACAGCGCGTAAAACGGACGTCTGGGACTACGGCTACGGCGAACTCCAGACGCTCCAAATACCAAGCTGGTCATTCGAGCATACGCAAGACTGACTTAAACACAGGCACACACGTCAAGGAGACACACATGCCCATTTCTTTCGGAGACAACAACAACAGCGCGAACGCATACATTCGCGTCAACTTACCACAAAACCGCTGGACGCTTAGCGATGGCGGCGATCCTAAGACGCTAGACATGACGGCTGGCCTCGCAGTGGATATTGCCAACGTCAAATTTGGCTGGCTCAAGATTGCAATCGGTCAACGCGATTGGCAGGAATGGCCATCACCATCACAGTCAACTCCAAAACCACAGGAGATGGATGTCGATGGCAAGCCGACATATAAGCAGGGTTTTGACGTAAACTGCTGGACATCTGACGGCACCAACGCTCAGTTTTCCAACAACAGCTACGGCACTGGCCAGTTCATCGCCAAGCTCTACAATGAAGCGGAAAAGCACCCAGAGTTCGCGCAGGGTCTTATCCCTGTTGTGGCTGTGACGACTTCCACGCCAGTGGTTGTAGGCAAAGGCACATCATACGATCTGGGGTTCACCATAACAAAGTGGATCAACAAGCCTGCACCGGCACCCGCTCCAGCCGCTGCTCCCGCTCCAGCCGCAAGTGACGACAACTTCGGCTTTTAAACACAAGCCGCGTCCGCTTACGTGGGCGCGGCATAATTGACATCGGGAGCGGAACAAATGAGCCAACAATATTTCAGCAAAGTCAGAGAGAGCATTGTCGCAGAAATCGGCTTGGCATCCAAGGGTGGGCGTAATGAGGCGTTGAACAAGGCTGCGTTTACAGTCGGTCGCCACGCACACATGGGATCTGGCGATCTAGACAGTACCATTCTGGACCTACACACGGCTGCAAAAGCCATCGGTCTAAGCGAGCCAGAGATTAAGACGACGATCGGGTCAGGGTTTAAGCGCGGGAGTGAGAACCCAAAGCAACTCGAAGGCAACGAGAGCGAGCCATTCGCTCCGTCTGAAATGGATCGCCTGATTGGACGCCTTGCCGCCAAAAACTTATTGGTGAGAGACGACGAAACGCGCCAGCAGAAGGTGGCCAAGGCTGTCGAGGCTTGGGAGCGTTGCGTTCCGATTACCAGAGACAACCAAGACGCAGTCCGACCGGCGCTCTTATATCTTAACAGCCGCAGCCTTCGCGCCGGCACTGCCGCCGACATAGCACGCTTCAGCCCTAGCCTGTACGGCGGGCCGGCGATCATGTTCCCAGCCACTGACGATCAAGGCACAATCTGTGGCGTGCAGGCTGTGCTGCTGACGGATGACGGCCAAAAGCGTGAGCATAACGGCATCAGCAAGTATAGCAGGGGCGCACTTGTCGGCAATGTAATGCGGATCGGCAAAGAGGAAGACGGCAACCCAATCATTATGGTCGAGGGGCCAGAGGACGCACTGTCAGTGCATCAGGCGTCAGAGGGTAGCGCCACAGTCATCTGCACGTTTGGCAAGTCTGGCCTGTCCACTTACAATGCGCCGCGCGCATCTGACGTGACGATCTGCGCGGACCCAGACTTGGATGTGGAAGCTGTCGCGGATGTTCTGCGCGGTGACGGGTCAACCGACGTGCATGTGGTTCGCTTCGACCAGCTCGGTCTGGACGGCGTCAAAGATGCTAACGACTATCTGAAAGAGGCGGGCGCACAGAAGCTGCGTGAGGCTCTGTCTATGGCTAAGCCGGTCGCAGAGGTCACACAGGAGCGGATTGAAAGCGAACGCATGTGGCCGACAGCGTTTGAACCTATTGACGCGGCACTGATACCGCCGAGGCGCTGGATCTATGGCCAGCACTATGTTCGGGGCCACGTAAGTGTCCTAGCGTCAGCCGGTGGCGTCGGGAAGACCTCCATGCAAATTGCGGAAGCTCTCGCCATTGCTACCGGCAAGCCGCTGCTGGGCGAGCAAGTTATTGAGCGCTGCAACGTCTGGGTGATTAACTTGGAAGATCCTATGGAGGAGCTTCAGCGTCGCTTCGCTGCAACCATGCAGCATTACAAGATTAAAGCTCAAGACGTGCGGGGTCGCATATTTCTAGACGCCGGACGTGATCTGAAGATGATCTTCGCCAAGCAGGACAGGGAGGGTATCAGCGTTGATGAGGAAATGGTCCAGTATATGACCGCCAAGATCAACGAGCTGGACATCGGCATGGTTTTCATCGACCCGTGGGTTGCGGCCACGCAGATCAGCGAGAACGACAACGTGGCAATGAACGCAGCGGTTGGCGCGGTTCGCTCAGTGTGTGACGCGACGGACTGCTCGACGGCTCTCGTACATCACATCCGCAAGGGCAACGGAGATGACGCTACGGTTGATAGCATCCGAGGGGCAGGGTCATTGATTGGCGCTTGCCGCGCAGCCAGAGTAATTAACAAGATAACCGAAGAGGAAGCGCAGAAGCTGGGCGTGCCAGAGTTCGAGAGCCGTGGCGTCTTCCGAGTTGATGACGGCAAATCGAACCTCGCGCCACCAGCGGCCAAGGCAGTCTACCGGCGCATGATTGGGGTGCAGATCCCTAACGGGGAAAGCGTGGGTGTCACGGTTGAATTTAAAATGCCTGACCTGTTCGACGGGGTTACTACCAAGCACGCGATGATGGTTCAGCGCGCAGTGGGTGCAGCCGAAGAGGATGGCGACCCGTACCGCGAAAACGTGCGCAGCAAGCGCTGGGTCGGCAAGGCTGTCGCCAGCACACTTGAGCTGGACATCGACAAGAAGCCGGAGAAGGCGCGGGCCAAGGCAATCGCGGAAAAATGGATACAGACTGGCGTGCTACGCCTTGAGCAGTTCGCGGACAAGCGTGCCGGCAGGGATGTGACGATCGTGTCAGTGGGTGAGTGGATCACCGGAGAGGAGGCGGGACTATGAGGCCGCTGTACGAGACGCAACAAGACAGAGACAACGAGCAGGCGCTGTCAAGCATCATACAGAGGCAGTTCAACTGCCAGCTCACAAAGATGCCGATCAAGCTGTCCCTAGACTTCATGGCCACCAGAGATGGCAGCGCCGTGGCCTTCATAGAGGCGAGGCAGCGAAAAACAAAGATGCTACAGTACCCGACGTACATGATTTCCCTGTACAAGGTTATGATGGCCAACACACTGACGCAGGCGACGGGGCTACCGTGCTTCCTCGCGGTGCAGTGGAGCGACGCCGCCGGCATATGTAAGCTGCCAGCCAAAGACATGGACATACAGACCGGCGGGACAATGCGTCGGGGTGATCCGCAAGACATAGAGCCAGTCGCATACTTTGATGTGGCTTCGTTTAAGGTGATAGCGTGATGCTATCCACAGTGTGTTTAAGTGACTGTGGAGACTGTGCTACACCGTGGAGATATTGGCCCGTATTCTCTCCACCACAGTGTACCCCTATATATAGGGTACTGTGGAGGAAGGGGATACTGTGGAGGGAGGGGACTGTGGAAGATTTAGCGTGGTGGAGTATTGGTGTTACAGGTGCTGGCAATGAAGGGGAGTGATGGCATGGTTGCGAAGAAGCAGGTGAAGAAGCCAACGGCGAAGATGATGAGGGACAGGGGTACGTTTCAGCATGAGGGTGAGACGAATACCATATCGGCTGGCGTCTGGGGTCAGCTCGCGCCACTTGATAAGGTTATGCGGGACAAGCAGAGCAAGTGGGGTGACAGTCTAACGGAGCTTGTGTCACCCGATCTGGCTGGAAGGTTTAGCGGAGCATATGAGGCGCTGAACTCAGCAGTGGAAGAGAATGACATTGTGAAGGTGAACAAGCTGGTTGGCGCTCTTATGAGGGCGTGGGACGTGCTTGAGAGTGAAGCGGAGGCTGCGGGACATAAGCCGCTGCCCGACGACGCGTTCTGCGTTGAGCTGGAGCAGGGGAAGTTTGTATGCATCGCAATGACAAATATTGCGGACTTGCGGATGCGCTACCCAAACTGGGTCGTATACTCATTCGAGGACGCAGCACGCGTGATCTCCGCCAGCTTTACGGACGCATTCTTGCAGAAGGCGTTCGAGGCGTTTCCCAAGGCGACCGTGACGCGCGTGGGGCTGAACGATGACCTTGACGATGAGATCCCGTTTTGATGGGGAAGTGTTATGTTAAACTGAATGGAGTTACACGATGGGTAAGATAGGTAAGGCAAAGATTGCAGCGCTTGAAGTGGCTGGCGAGGAAGAGATCTTCGGCATGGTGGCGTCAGGCAATAACCCGTCTGACGTGATCAAACACTTTGGCGTGGGGTGGCACATCTTTCACAAGTGGATTGCGATGGAGGATGGACGTGACGCGCGGTATCAGGAGGCTCGCGGTATCGCTGGGCATGGTTACGCATCCAAGGCGGAGGAGATAGCCGAGACGATCCACATGCAAGAGGCGAGCGTGAACAGTGCGCGCCTTGCAGTGGACACGTACAAGTGGTTGGCCGCTAAGTCGAACGACGCGTATGACACGAAGCAATCTAGCGTGGCAGTCAACGTCAGCGTGACAGATCTGCACGCGCAAGCGGCACAGTTGCTCGCGTCAATCAACGAGGCTGACGTGATTGAGGGTGAGCTTGTGAGCGACGGTGACGATGAGGAGGAAGGCGTGTGAAGGGCGATTTCGCACATCGGCTGAGCGATGCGTGCGCGGGCGCGCGGATAAGTCCAGTTCGCCCGATCGTCAAGGCATCTGGACTTAAACAATATTGCGCGGTTTTTGCATGACGTGCCGATATAGCAGCGATATGCGCGATACCCCTTATTTATATGACGATGCGGTGATGCGGTTATTTAACATAATGCTGATTATGCGACTTTTGCCGTCAGATTGCCTCGATTTGGGCCAGATTTCGGATCTGATGCCCCCCTCTCGCAAAAACGCGGGGGCATAAATGTTGACGTCCCCCTCACGCCTATTCTTGAAAAAATTTCAAAACCACAACGCAACGGAGTGATAACACTATGACAGCACATCAAGGCGGAGTAAACCCGTTTATCAAATTAATGACGCGCTACCATAGTGATCCGGTTGCGTTTGCCCGCGAGGTTATCGGGATTGAGCCTGATGTTTGGCAGATTGAGCTTCTTGACGCGATCGCCGCTCCGAAGGTGCGTCGCATATCTGTTCGTTCTGGCCACGGTGTGGGTAAATCGACTGGCGTTGCTATGGCTGCAATTTGGCATGTTTTGATGCGCCATCCGAGCAAGACGGTTGTGACGGCACCCACGTCTGCGCAGCTTTTTGATGCGTGTTTCGCTGAGATGAAGAATGTGGCCAAGCGTTTGAAGCCGCCGTTTAATAATTTGCTGGAGGTGAAGTCTGACCGGATTGAGCTGAAGAGTAGTCCGGAGAGTACGTTTATTTCTTGTCGGACGTCTAGGAGTGAGACGCCCGAAGCGTTGGCTGGGGTTCACAGCGCGAATGTTTTGTTATTGGCGGATGAGGCGAGTGGTATACCGGAAGCGGTTTTCGAGGCTGCGTCTGGTTCGATGTCTGGTGAGCATGCCACGACGGTTTTGACGGGGAACCCTACGCGTAATACGGGGTTCTTTTATGAGACGCACACGCGGCTCCGCGAGGATTGGCACACGATGCATGTTAGTTGTGTTGATAGTCCGCGTGTTGCTGATGATTTTGTGGAGGATATGAAGCGCCGGTATGGTGAGGATAGTCCGGCATACCACGTCCGCGTACTTGGAAACTTCCCTCCGTCTGAGGAGGATACGGTTATTCCTGTTTCGTTGATTGAGCATGCGATGAACACGAAGATTAGGGTGCATGATGAGACGTCGTATGTTTGGGGGTTGGATGTGGCACGGCAGGGTGGTGACAGCAGTGTTTTGTGCAAGCGTCAGGGGCCGCTTGTGCATCCCATGACTGTGTGGCGCAATTTGGACTTGATGCAGCTCACGGGTGCGGTGAAGGCGGATTATGATGCGACGGCACCATCCAAGCGTCCAATGGAGATTATTGTGGATAGCAATGGGTTTGGCGCTGGCGTGTTGGATAGGTTGCGTGAGCTTGGGTTGCCGGCGCGTGGTTTGAACGTGTCCGAGCGTGCTATGGCCAAGGATACTTATTTGAATATGAGGGCTGAGCTTTGGTTTAAGTGTAAGGCGTGGCTTGAGGGTATGGATGTGGCGCTTCCAAAGGATGACGGGTTGTACGCTGAGCTTGCGGCTCCGAGGTATATGTTTACGTCGTCTGGCAAGATGCAGGTTGAGAGTAAGGAAGCTATGAAGAAGCGTGGGGTTAAGTCGCCGGATAAGGCTGACGCGTTATGTTTGGCCCTCGCTGGTGATTTTACGACGATGGCGTATGGATCGTCGAAGTCTGTTTCGTGGCAGAAGCCACTGAAGCGCGGCATTCGGGGTGTTGTGTAGGTGACGCTAGACTTGAGCAGGTTTACGGGTTATTATAGGTCATTGGCCTTTCTCCCGCCATTTGCCTCCCAACTGCCCCGTCACGCAAACATCCTCCCGTTTCGCGTGACGGGGTTTCTTTTGGCTTGTTTCATGCTATCATGCTGCCAAATTATGATCGGACCCGACATGGCAGATACAGACTTCAGAGAGAAGATGCGCTTCAGTGAAAGCAGCGGCGACCCGACCAAGCTGACCATCTTGGACGATGGCCGTAAAATGTTTGGCGCTTATCAGTTTTCTGAGCCACGCCTAAAGGATTACAGGGAAGACACTGGCGAGGATTTCACTGAAGATGATTTCCTGTCTGACATGAGCTTGCAAGACAAGGTTATGGACTGGCATGAGCGTGATGTCATTGACTACGCAATGGACAGGGGTTTGGATCAGTATATCGGAAAAGATATTGCCGGCGTCCCTGTAGATATGCCTGCCATGATAGCGATGGCCCACATCGGCGGCAGAAAGGGTATGCGCGACTTTATTCAGAGTGGCGGCAAATCTGACGCTAGTGACCAGTTTAAGACGCGTATTTCTGACTACGGTAAGAAATTTTCCGGCGTTGACCCATATAGTTTGACGCCCATGCGTCCGCAGGCTCGCCCGCAGGGATTACTTGAGATGTCACCGCGCCCTAAGATGCGGCCACAGCCACAGCCGCAAGGTTTGCTTAATGTGATGCCGCCCGCGCAGCGGATGCCGCCGCGTAATAGCGGATCTCTTATCTGATGGCAGGGTTGGAACAGTATATTCCGCCCAACTTGCGCCGTGGTGTCCGCGAATTAAGTGGCATGGGTACGTCTTTGCTTGATAACGTGATTGGCCTTGATGACGGCTACGACAGTGCGGGTGAGCGTTTGGGGCGTCAGTTCCGTGCAGATCCGGCTGGCATGGCCAAGCAAATGGGCGGCGGTATTCTTTCCGGCGTTGCGGATGCTGTTACGTCTCCGATTGATACGGTTAAGGGCGCTGTACAGAGTGTCGGCCAGTCTATGGTACGCGCTGGCAGAGGTGCTGACGCGTATTTGCCGGAAGGCGTCACGCTACAGAATGCCACTCCGGTTCAGATCCGAGCCGCCAACGATGCGTTTACGTCTGATATGCTTGGTGGCGTGGGTGTTGCTATTCCGGCGGTTGGCCCAGCGCTTAAAGTTACACGTGCTGCCGGTAGGTTGGCTAGACAACTTGAAATTGACCCCAACGCTGTTGGTTCGATGGGTGGCAATATACGTCTAAAGAAGGCAACCAAGGGAGAACTTGACCCGCTTGGTTACCAAGACACGAAGATGGACAAGTTTTTGTCTGACGTGGAGATAGATCAAGTTGACCTTGGCGAGAACCTTCCGCGCGTTGCGCGTTCTTGGGAGGAGCTAGAGAATAAACTTGTTTTGCCATTCTATGGTGACCGGACCAGCCGTGGGATGTCTGTCGAAGGTGTTGACGACGTTTCTTTTGAGAACCCAGTCTATACTGAAGGCGGTGTAGACTTTATGCGCGGTCCGGCAGCGCAAGCCAACCGCTCTATATGGGCGTCTAATTCCAACATCGTAAAGCGTATTGCCGACGAATCTCAAAAAGCTCGCGACATTTTTGAGGGTGAAGATGTTTATGGCATGACAGGCAGTATGGACCCAAATGCTAACGATTTTGCCACTATGACAGGCGCTGCTATGGCAGAACTTGTAAAAGGGGCCAAAATAACCAAGAAAAGCGCCAAACAGTTTGACGGCATAATGAAGGTGATTGACCCGACGTTTGTTGGCGTAAAGTCTCCAAAACTTAGGGAATGGGCCACTTCAGCGTCATCTCCAAACCGCAAATCATTTATACGATTGATGGATACCTCACCAGCGCAGGCGGCAGGCTTTCCAAGTCCGGCCAAAGCGCGATTAAGTGTAACAGAT
>Ga0208771_1000560_pt1 | contig 22381 bp, 15 predicted proteins | sample AntAceMetag02UKX_FD_184775 | JGI IMG/M metagenome (GOLD analysis project Ga0208771, IMG submission 184775) | Saline lake microbial communities from Ace Lake, Antarctica - Antarctic Ace Lake Metagenome 02UKX (SPAdes) (version 2) | ecosystem: Environmental > Aquatic > Non-marine Saline and... | reverse complement strand
AGGCATATTTTAATAAAGGAATAAGGATACTGCATCAAACAATGGTAATGGTAAATAAATAGAATGTTAAAAGAATTTCGCTATACAGGAATAAATCAAGCTGGTAAGCCCGTTCAGGGTGTTGTTCTTGCTCATAACAAATCAACTGCCAAAAAACTTATTCACAATACCGAAATAAAACAGAATATCTCTGTTAATCAAATTGATCAAAAAATTAATTTCCTATATAAAGTAAGGCTGCCAAGCGGCAAAAAGGTAAAGGGAAAGCAAGCGGCTTTTTCTAAGCAGGAACTCGCAAATGCACTTTCCAATTTCGGATATGCCAATGCAAAGATCACACCTGTCATTTTTGATTTTCAATCCAAACCCTCCTTTGCAAATATCTTGATGTTCGTCGATCTCAGTTCATTCCTGCTCAAGGAAAAAATGAGCTATGACAAAGTTCTGCGAATGCTTGCTGAAGAAGAGACAAACCCGACATTAAGAGCAACGCTAAAAAAAATTGAAAGCGAACTTAAAAATGGCAAGGAAGGAACAGAAGTTTTTAACCGATATGCAGACGTATTTGGCAAATTTCCCGCATACATGCTTGGTCTTGCCACAAAAAGTGGTAATATGGCAGAAGTGTATGATGCAACTGCGAAGTTCATGGAACGGGACCAGGAATATAAAAAAAGCTTGAGGCAGGCATTGATGACTCCCATGTTCACTGTTCTGGCTATGACCGCAGCGGTGCTTTACTATATTATCTCGATCTTTCCTACTACTGCGGAATTATTTATAAAATCCGGAATTGAAGTACCACCGCTCACTGCCGGAACACTGCAGATGAGTCATTTTTTTGCAGCTAACTGGTGGTGGATGGCTTTGATGGTTATAATACCAATTATTATATTACTCTCATGGTGGCGCACACCCGGCGGGCGGGTTTGGCGTGATAGGATGATCATCAAACTGCCAGTCATAGGAAAGCTTCTTCATAAATCAAGCATTGAAATTTTCTGTCGTGTCTTTGCAGCAATCTATTCCGGCGCTGAAAACAACATCGAAACAATTCAGGCGTCTGCCGAAGCGTGCAGAAATGCACATATGGAAAAAAATATTAAAGAAATAACTATTCCCCTTATGTTGAAAGAAGGTATGTCGCTTGTGCCTGCACTTGCTGCAGCAAAGGTGTTTAACCAGACAACCTTGATCAGATTCAAAACAGGTTCGGAAACTGGTAATGTGCTCATTTCAGCTCAACAGATCGCAAAATTTTATGAAAAAGAAACAACGTATAAAATGCAGAATTTAATTGCATCTATCCAGACACTTATCGGTGCATTCATTGGAATTGTTATAACTGCCCTGACCATTGTTTCTGCAGAGATTGCAACGGTTTCACCCCCAACACCTGGTATGTAATAGTTAAGGAAAATATATGTTAGGAAGATCACGCTTAGGCAAACTCTTAGTAGATAAAGGTGTTATTGATAAAGACGTCCTTAGTAAAGCTTTTATTATTCAAGCAGACGAAGACCCTTACAAACACAGGAGGTTAGAGGATATTCTTGTTTCTGATCTGAAGGTTAAACATGATGATGTGTATGGTCTTCTTGCTGACCTCTATGCATTTAGAAAAGTAGAAATCAACGTTGATAATCTGGATCAGGCACAGATAAAGCAGACGAGAGATATCCTTGCGAAGTTTCCTGATGATCTGAAAAAAGAATTGTTGTATAGGAAAGTGCTTCCTTATCAAATTGCGCAGGGAAGACGTACTACCCTGGTAATTCTTGCTGCTGATCCGACTGACAAAATTGTAGAAAAAATACCGCTGAATACCGAATTTAAAAAATACGAAGTTGCGTACTGTCCCCTTTCCACAATCGAAGAACTCATCAAGATCATTGCTCCTCAAAAAAATGAATTTTTAGAAATGCTCAGTGAGGCAGGCGAGCAGATAGAGGAAGTAGCGGAAGAGGGAAAAGAAGATGGTCTGGATGAATATGCCCTTGATGACGAGATCAATAAAAGTTTGCTGGTGAGTCTCTTTGAGGGGAGTCTTATTGAAGCTGTCCGAAAAGGTGCAAGTGATATTCATATCATACCTTTTCAGCGCTCCAATGTTGATTTTCTATTTCGTATAGACGGCAAACTTATTAAGTGGCACCGACAGGAAAAAACCTCCCCCGAAGCTATTGCTGCGGTGGTTAAAGATAGAACGAATGGAATTGACAGGTTTGAAAGAGATAATGCACAGGACGGTTTTGCACAGCGCATAGTTGACGGTTATCTGATCCGTTTTCGTGTGTCCGTGCTTCCAATTATTTCTTCCGAATATGAACGCAGATTTGAAAGTATCGTGATACGTGTTATCGATGATCGAAATGTTATCACAGATCTGAAAAAATTGGGTTTGCAAAAACAGGCGGAATCAGATTTCCTCAAAGCAGTGAATAAATCCAAGGGGATCATCCTGCTTACCGGTCCTACCGGAAGTGGTAAGAGTACGACTCTTATGGCAGCGCTTCATCATGTAATTGATCCTTCCAAAAATGTACTCACCTGCGAAGATCCTGTCGAGTATGTTATCAAAGGCGCGCGACAGCTAAAGATCGGTGCAAAAATGACATTTGACCAGGCAATTCGTTCAATACTTCGTCATGACCCGGATATCGTTATGGTCGGTGAGATCCGCGATAAGATCACTGCTGATGTTGCAGTTAAACTTGCAAATACAGGTCACCTGACCTTCTCTACCCTGCACACAAATGATGCCCCGAGTGCAATATCCCGACTATATAAAATGGGAGTTGAAACCTTCCTACTTGCGTATGCTATGAATATTATTATTGCTCAGCGTCTTGTTCGAAAACTCTGTCCCGAATGCAGGCGTCCGCTTTCTCGGGATAAATATAAAGGAGCTCTTGAACTCGGGCTTACAGAAGAAGATCTAAAAAAGGGTTTAGTGTATGAAGCAGGCAAAGGGTGCAAAAAATGTACGAATGGTTATAAAGGTCGAGTGAACATCTGCGAAGCACTATACTTCACGGATGAGATAAGGAAAGCTATCATGGAATCGGGTGAGGATATCGACGAAGACAAGATCCGCAAAATTGCAGAAACGCAAGGTATGCTTTCTATTCTTGATTCCGGTTTGGATAGGATACGCAAAGGGCTTACTTCAGTTGCTGAAGTGTCCTATGCAGCTTCTGAAGGATAATAATGACTACCGGGCAAATATTTCTTATCCTGCTTGCCATGGTGCTGTTCTCTACCATATACCTGACAACATACAACAGTCTTTTTGATCAGGCAGATCTTGCATATAAAGGAATGTATCTGTTGAACGGACAGAAAATACTTGATAAATATTTTCAAGAGATCGAAGCAAATATTTTGGGAGAAATTTTAGCTTTTGGTGCTATTCAATCTACGTATAACGGCCGCTCTGATTTACTTACAGTATCAGGTATAGTTTATCATTTAAACATTACTACAACTCCCTGTACAATAAACGGAGTTGATACAGTCACTGTTACCCCGGAATTTATCCGACTTGACATGAGCATGTGGGCTATTCCCCCGGATGGCGACACACTCTGGATCGGTATGCCCCAGTTCCCGATAAGTAAAGTTTTTGTGGATCTGTATTATTAATCATGATTACATTATTAGAATCAATCGCTGCAACTATAATTGGTGGAATATTTATTCTTACCATGATAACCTCGATCATTAATATTCAAGCTGTGGGCGTGAATACAAATCAGCAAATTCTGCTGGTAGAAATATCCGAAGATGTGGTCTCTGTGATAGAAAGCTATCTTTCACTTGTGGGAGCCGGGGTTGCAGATTCTGCTGCTATCATAACAACTCGGGACACCTTATTCAGCTACTCCTATGCTGATAGCGTTGGGGGATCTCCACACATAATTAATATGACGCAGGAAAATATTAGCGGTGCGAAACAGCTCTCCGTGTACGAAGATTACGAAGATGGTAATGTAACTCCTATTCTTGGTCCCTTTGAGCTCTCAGATTACGGCATTCAGTTCACTTATTATGACGTCGACGATAACGCCAATCCTGCCGATTCTCTTGTCCGTTATGTACAAATGATAATGGAATTCGAATATGATACTTTTAGGGATGATATTGATAAAAGATTTATAAGACATCGTATTCAAATTTGGAAATATTTTAAAAACTTATATTTATAATATTATTTAATATTTCATAAATGTATTGACAAAAAGGCAAAATATGATGTTTTTTTGTTGTTAATAAAAATTAATTTAATAGGAGATACAATGAACAAAGCAGTTTTGATAATGATAATACTCCTTGCCGTAATCGTTGTTGTTGCTACTGTAACTCTCTCGGTTGAACGAAAAGCTGAAATCATTCCAGAAAAGATCGCAGAAAATGCCGTGCGCTCCGACCTGATGAATCTTGGAGCTTATGCACTCAAGTGGGCTATTAAAGAAGTCAACGACAAAGCTATCACCGAATCAAATTCATCTATTTTTGATGATTAAAGCGGTTCGTATCATTTCGCATTTTTTGAAGTTCCTGCTCTTTACGGGAGCATCGATACGCTCACCTATGAGTTTGGAGAACCCGTAACAACGGAAGGGGGAGATGGTGAAGAAGAGGAGGAAGAGGAGGAAGAAGAGGAAGAAGAGGTAGTTACCATTCCTCCTCTTGATATGATCTTTGCAAATGGGGCTATTACTCTGACCGGCAGCGCATGGATCGATGGAACTACCGGGACAAACTCCACTACACCAAACAGCGTTAATTTCTCTTGGAGCACACAGGTTGACGGTGACTTTTACGTTGGACCCGGCGCAGATTATAATGACGTGATCAATTCAGCAGGATACGGACGCACACCTGAAGATAATATTACCGGAACTATTGGGAATCTTCCTGCCACTCGCACATACCCGCTACCCACATATCCCGATTTCCCCGAGCTTACCGACCGGGGCTCATTCAGCACACCATGGACTTCGTCCGGTGTATACCTTATTGAGGATGACGGATACTATTCTTCCATTAGTGCCACGAGCGGAAGGACAATTACTATTGATGTGGGTTCGGGTACAAGAAGAATAGTTGTCGGCAGTCTTAGTGTAGGACAGGGTTTTATTGAACTTCAGGGTACCGGCAATTTGATATTTTATGTCGAAACCTCATTTTCCCTCACAGGAAGCAGCATTATAAATACCGGTGGCGATGCAAGCAAAGTTCATATGTACTACTCCGGTGGGACAGACCTGAATTTTGCTGGAAATACGACCTACAATGGCTCTATGTATATTGAATCTGCCAATCTGCGAATCGGTGGCTCTGGAGGTATTACTGGTCACATTATATGCGGCGGCTCAACACTTGATGTAAACGGAGCAGCAAATGCATACGTGCGAGCTCTGTATGCACCAAATGCAGCAGCTTCAATTACCGGCTCCGGAAGTATCAGCGGAATTCTTGTGGCAAGCACTATTTCTGTTACTGGAAGCGCAAATATAACCGCGAGCACGGGCTGGGTTGATCCCGTTCCTGATATCGGGGATACCGAAGAAGAAGGAACCCCTGTTGTTTCTGGCGCATCTACTGTACAGGTTGATATCACAGCTCTCGTCAGTGAAGATGAATACGGAAATGATAATGATCATACAAGTTTCGCTACCATTCTCGTCAGTTATTCCGGCGGCAGCAGCGAAGAAGAGGAAGGTGGAGGTGAAGAAGAAACACCATCTCTATCTATGGAAGCTGATCTTAATATCAATCCTACAAATAATTCCTCCATGCGCTTTCAGATGCAGACTCCAGGCGGACAGATAGATCGCAACACACTACAGAGCAATGGTTCTTCGTATACATACTCCGGGATTGCAACAGAGATCAGGGTAAAACCAAAATCAGGCGGTAATACAATTATTGTGAATGAAACAGTAATTTCAATGGCAACAGGCACAACCTATACCATTACCTCTGATAATATGACGGTAAATTTAAGGAACGTCGGTGGCCCCGGGAATGCTATGGGTCATTGGTGGATTGAGATAACGTGTAATGAACCATCAGTATCACCCGATCCGGGACTACCCGAACCAGAGCCAGAACCAGAGGGTGGTGAAGAGGCTGTAGAAGCAACATTAGAGGGTATAGAGATCCTTTATTGGAACCCGTAATATCCGTGGGAAAAGCTATTCTTATCATTACACTCCTGCTGCTTGCTGTAGTAGTAGGAATCGTTGTTTCGAGCAGCAAGGGTAGCGATAAAGTACCAGTTATCCTCACTGACGATATTGCCAAAAGTCAAGCGCGTTCTCTTTCAAATTATGCACTTCAGTACGGCATGAGTCAGCTTCTCAATGGAAATGTCACATTTACAGACAGCTTACACGGCACAATAGACAATTTTGTCCCATTGAGTGTCTTTGACGGTTCGATAGATAGTATAACTTACTTAAGAATGTCTGAAGGAACAATCAGGGTGGATTCTTACGTAACCTACCAAGAATTAGAATCTCTGGCTTCTCATCATGCATATACACGATTTGGTTTTTATGCAGACGATGGAACTGTTTCTAATATTACAGCTGCAATTGTTACAGGCGGCTCTATATCTATTAAAGCTCATGCAGTTATTGATGGAACTATTGTTGAAGATTCCACATTCAATTTTGAAGAGGTTTTCGGTTTTACAGAACAAGAAATTAAGGATGAGTGCATATCACTCGGCTCATATATTGAAACTCCTGCTAATAATGAACAAATGCCCGATAGTCTGACCTGGATGGACAACGATTTACGCGTTCAATCTTTCTGGTCTGGCGCGGGAATTCTCATTATTAATGGAGATCTAAGGGCAACAGCTCAAATTGATTTTGAAGGCATTTTAGTCGTTTTTGGTGAAGTAAGCCTTGGTGCGCATTCCAATATTACAGGCGCAGTGTATGTGATTGGTGATTCATCATTGGGGGCTCATGCTGTTGTAACCTTTGACGTAGATGTTGTGAAAGATGCCTTTGATGCATTTCCAATAGATGTTACTATAGAAATAGTTGAATGGAATGATGGTTAAAAATAAACATATAAGGATAGACATATGGAGCAAATAAGATTATTAGACTCGGAAAAACTTATGTTTTCCTGGTGGCTGAAAATTCGCTGGTTTATTGTGCTTATACTTTTTGCGATCGGCTTGCTTCGCATCGGTATGGTGCATCAGACCGTTCCGATCGTCGCTTTTGTCGGAGCATTTCTCGGTATCAGCGTACTGAATATACTTTTTCATCTTCAAATAATTACATCCAACAACCTTGTTGGCGCTGCACAAATAATACTTGATATTATTTTTGGAACGATTGTTGTTCACCTTACAGGAGGACTCGAAAGTTCTTTTGTATGGATATATCTGGTTGCGGTCGTCACTGCAAGTTTATCAATCGAAAAAGCAGGCGGATTTGTTGCTGCGATGATAGGAAGTATGAGTTTGCTGATTCTTATTCTCATGTATAATTTTGGTTGGCTAACACCTGTTGATGGACAAATTTATAATCCGGATGTTGCAACCCAAACGATCTTTCTTATTTCTTACACTGGCTTGTTTACTGTTATTGCGTTCATTTCGAGTTATATTAGTGGGATGGTCAGAAAGTTTTCTCTCGAAGTTCTGGAAGTAAACGACAAACTTAAAAATCAGGAAGATTTCCTTCGAAATAAAGAGAATCAAATCGTTTCTGATGAAAATACAATAAGGGATTATCAAGAGGTAGTAAGAGTTTCTGCATCTCTGGTAGGAATTGATCATGATATCAACAATCCTTTGAGTATAATCTCACTCTCTCTCAGCAGAGTAAAGAAAGCTGCAAGTGAGTACAATGACGAAAAACTTCATAAATCCACCAATCAGATCACAGAAGCAATAAATAAAATAAACGGAATACTTGCTCGACTCCAAGAACTGAAAAGATTACCTCTTATAAAGAAAGAAAGGGCTAAATAAATTTAACGGGATAATTATATGCAAAAACACATTTTAATCATCGATGACGAGGAAAGCATCAGAGAGCTGTGTAAAGAGTTCCTGGAAGAAGAGGGCTATAAAGTAACTCTTGCTGTTGACGGGCTGGATGGTCTTGAAAAGATGAGCTATGATGACTTTGACCTCTACTTGGTTGATATGGTCATGCCGCGATTGGATGGGCTTGAAACCATGAAACGCATCAAGAAAGAGCAACCCCTCGCGGTCATCATCATCACGACGGGATTTTCCAGTATTGAAGGTGCTGTCAAGGCAGTTCATGCAGGTGCTTACCAGTATCTTTCTAAACCCATCAATGCTGAAGAGCTTCTCGAGACAGTGAAAAAGGGATTGCAGTATGGAGAAGATCTTTACGGTCCGCTTCAAAAAGCTTTTGAACCAGGTACTGTAAGCACAAAAAATGAACCGGCACTACTTCAAGGTTTCACAAAAGAAGAAAAAGAAGATTTCATAGCACTTGGGATATTGCGGAAATTCGAATCAGGTCAAAATATTACTCTTGATAATGAAAATGCCGGCTCGATCGTGCTAGTTGAAGATGGTGATGTGTCGATCTGGTTAAGCAATACTACTGTTGACTATCTTCGAAAGAACGATTCCTGGGCTGAAGAAAACTTCATACTGGCAAGTTCGACATTCGCTACCCTTCGCTCTGAAACTGAATGTAAAATTCTCTTTTTCGAAAGAAAAAAACTCCTCGACTTCTTCGCTTACAAAGGCGAACGTCTCATGAAACGGTTCATGATCAACATTATTAATTGTATCTTTTCAAAATGGAGAAAATCTATTCAGCGCATCGTTATGCTCAAGCTCGTTACTGGCGAGAAATAGAATTATCTCAACAAGATATTAATATTGACCACGAACATCGACAATAAAAAAACATAGGCAGGACAACTATGGGCTTATCATTTACTCCGGAAATGCTTGTTGGTTTACCCGAATATTTAACGGGAACAAGCCGTTTTCAGAACATTAATAAAATCATAACTTTCAATGCTGCATGGCGGGAAGAAGCATACGAACATCTTCGCAAGCTCCTTAAATATATGCGGGAAATAGATGCTTCTGACCTTGATATCGGCGGACCCGGCTCAAACAATAATGTATGGTACAGAATCTACGGGGTCAAATCACCAAACCCCGAGATGCCACATTATAATAATGATGAGGTTACTGCGATTCTTCTCAGCGTACTCTCGGATGACCAGAAAGTTTTCCTTTTTAAGAATAAGAACGTTGACCTCTCTGTCGGAATGGCTCTTGAAGAAGGTGAGCTTCCCAGCAGATTTCGTAGTGATATATATTATGAAAGCAATGTGCTTGTAGGTAATTTCCGAAGGATCAATCAAAATTTACTCAAAATTGAAACCCTCGGATTTCCCGAGCCGATCATTCAAAGAATGGATCTTCAGTATGAGAAGTCGGGACTTATTCTCATCACAGGTATCACCGGCTCAGGAAAGAGCTGCACGCTTGATTCTATTATTGATATGAATAATCACAATAATGATTCACATATTATTATCATTGGCGCACCTATTGAATTTGTTCATAAATCTGACAGGTGTATTCTTCGTCATAGAGAGGTCGGTGAAGACGTGCTCTCCTTCAAAGACGGTGTTGTGCAGGCATTACGCCAGGACCCGGACGTAATAATCGTTGGAGAGATGAGAGACCCGGACACGATCTCCAGAGTTATTGAAGCCACAGATAGTGGACATAAAGCATTTTCAACGCTTCACACAAGCTCTGCAGTTGATAGTCTCCACAGAATAGTCGGCGAGTTCCCGGCGCGTGAGCAAGACCGAATTCGTCTCCGCCTTGCTGACACACTCTCTGTCATACTTTCTCAAAAATTAGTTCCCAATAAAAATGGTAAACGAAGTCTTGCAAAAGAGATCCTTTCTGTCACACCCTCAGTGAAAGCTGCGATTCGAAATCAAAACATTAGTGAGATCTACCAGATGATCACTGAAGGAAAAAAATATGGAATGATAACTCTGGAGCAGGATCTATTTAATCTCTATAAAAAAGGTGAAATCACCAAAGAAGTAGCTCTTAACCAATCAAATAACAGAAAGAGAATGCAACAGCTACTCACATATTCATAGTTTTTTATTAAACGATGAAATTAACCAAAAACGTAAAAACTGCACTTGGTATCTTCCAAGACGGATTATCTATTAAAGCCGCACAGCTTACGGTCATTAATGGAAAGATAAGTCTTACCGAGCTTACCGAAACCACTCTTTCCCTACCCCTTTTCCCTCATGAAGAAAAGCATGTTGAGCCACAAACGACTATTCCAACAGAGCCTGAAGAAGCTGCTCCGATCCCTGACCTTGCAGACTTTGACGAAGATTTCAAGATGCCCGCTCTTAACGAACTTGAAGAACCTGAGTTCGAACCATTAGCAGGAGCTGAATCTGTCATGACAAGTAGGCAGGAATTTCATAAACTTATATCGCAATTTCCACTTGACAATTGCAAAATCTCAATGAATGCCCCTGAAGAAAACATTTCATTCACACAATTTGATGAAACTTTCTCCCAATCCCATTCCCATTCAAAATTAAAAAAGCAATTACGTGATGAAATTTTCACAAAGGAAGATCTTAAAAACAAAAATATTAATTTTGATTTGATAAGAGGTAAAGATAATTCAATTCTTGCATTCGTAGAAAGAGGTCAGAACGATATTCTTCGCTCTCTTCAGGATATAAACCCGCTTATTTCTAAAAAGAGATTTTTCTACAGCTATATTGAGCCGACTGAAATTTCTCTTATGAACCTTGTACGCAATAATTACAATTTCTCTGATGAAGATTATGTTTTGATAATCTATATTGGCGTTGATACAAAATTCGGCATAGTTATGAAGGGGAATGATTTTGTTAAAAATTTCCCGCTCATTGTTCCGGATACAGACCTCGAACACATGAGGCAGGTGATATACTCCAAAATTATCCTTGAGCAAGACACATCAAATGTAAATATTACAGGCAATATTATTCTGGCTGGTGAGATGGCAAAAGATGATGATGTTGAATTCTTCCGCAGCAGGATCAATTCCGGAGCTCAGATATCACGCATCTCTCTTGATAAGCTGCACATTCCTCAGGCAAAAGAAGAAGTCTTCCCGCCGGAACGCATTGCGGATTACTGTATTCCAATAGCACTCGCCTGGAAATCTCTTGAGGGTCGAAATAAAAATTTTTATCCCTGCAATCTTCTCCCGTCCAATATAATAGAAAGCCAAAAACCTTTTAAAATCGCCTGGCATGGTTTTATTATTCTTACGGCGATCTTCTATCTTGCCTTTTCTGCGACCTTTAAAAATCTCAATATTGAAAAAGATATCATTGAGATTAGCCGCGAAAATAATCAGGTTGAGATCGAACTAAGAAAAAATCAATCTATTGTTGTAACACTTCAGAAAGTTCAGAATGATATTGAAATCCTTCAAGCAAATTTAAAGAAGGTGGATAAACTTATTGGTAATAAAAATCAGTGGTATTATATATTAAATGTTATTTCCAATTCTTTTAAAGATCATAAAATCAGTTGGATTACATCTCTGAACAGCCAGGAAGAAACATTTAAAGTAAGTGGCTTTACCACCAGAAAAAGGAATGTGATCCCGTTTTCAAACCTTTTTCCGAATGGCAATATTGAGAAGGTAACTGAGAATACAATACAAAATATTGGAATCTGGCAATATGACATCACCTTTGGATATCCGGATCCTATAGAAATAGCAAAGCAAAAGAAGAAAGACGAACCGGGCATCGAATTCATAAAAGACAAAGAACAACTCAAGTCTCCCCAGGTTCAAATAGATAATATCGAGCCGCCTCAAGAGGAGCAAGAAAAACCCGTGACCAAACCTCAAACTCTTTCAAATAATGATAAAGCTCGGTATAACCAAATCATTGACCTCTACTTTTCCGGACACTTCCAGCAGGCATACGATCAATTCAAAGAATTTCTTATAGACTTCCCGGAGAGCAAGTATTCACACAGCGCAAATTACCTGTTGGGTGAGTGTCTTTATCAAATAGATGATATCGATCAGGCAATCCTTGTTTTTGAAAAAGTTTTACAGCAGAAGGGTTTTAAAACTCCGGACGCACTCATGATGCTCGGAAATGCATATGCAAAAAACAATAATATTGAGCAAGCAAAATTTTATTGGAATAGGGTAATTAATGAGTATCCCAATAATAATTTAACGCCAATTGCAAAGAATAAGTTAAAATATTATTCTCAGAATACGCCTAAATCTGAGCAGCCCAAAGAGGTGCAAGCTCAGCAGAATCAACCTGAGACATTATACGAGCTTCAACTTTATGCAGATGGCAACTATGATACCGTTCTTGGTGAACAGAAAAAACTTGAATCTGCGGGATATAGCTCGAAAATTATTCCAGTTTCAACCAGCAATGGAATTATTTATAGACTCCGGATTGCCGATCTTCTTTCCGGAAATGATGCACTTGCTCTTGGGAAAACAATCAGTACTCAGCAGAATGCTTATCATGATTTTTGGATCACGAAATCAGACCCTGCACACGAATCTGTTGATAAAGACGTTGATGTGCAGAATATAAGCAGTAAGGAAAATATACAAAATGAGTACTCCTTAATTCTGGATGAATATTTTGCTAATAATCTTACCGAAGCATATGATGATTTTTATTCCTTTATGAAGAAATATCCCGATAGTGGACTTGCTGTACATGCCCAATATTTTATGGGAGAAGCTCAATATCAAATGGGTAATATTCCCGAAGCAATTACAATTTTTAGTGCTGTTGTTGATCAAAATTCAGCAAAAACACCCGATGCCCTGATGATGCTTGGCAATGCCTATGCACGGCTCAAAGAAAGTGACAAAGCTCTTTATTATTGGAATGAATTGATATCACGATATCCGAAACATCGGCTTGCTGATATTGCTCAGCTCAAAGCCATTGAAATAAAGGATTGATGCAATGCCGTATTCAACAAGAAACTCTATCATCCTTGGTGTGCTGCTCATTATCGTTTTTGTCGGAGGAATGCTTTCAAATTCCCAATCGGTTAAGCGGCTTGAGAGAATTGAAAACTTGTTTCAGGAAAACAATCAAACACTAGAACAACTCAAGAAGACAAATCCTGATCTTGAAAAAACTGACGAAATCATTGCTTCATTAGATGACATGAAGAAAAAAGCGCTTGAAGATTATAAAATAATTCTTAAAGATGACAATCCCACCCAGACTTATCAATACCTTATTGATATAACAGAAACCTTTACTGCCGGGTTAAATTTTGACTTTAAGGTTGCCCAAGGTGGTAAAAAAGGCGACCTTCCTTTTAATTCATATACGTTGAACGGCTCTGGAAATGTCGAGTTGCTCCATTTCTTTCTTTATCAGCTCGAATATCAGGCACCTCTCTATGTTATTGAATCTATGCGGATTTCAGAAACTTCAGTAGCCCTTAAAGATACAGTCGATTTCTCTATGAAGTTGAGTGTTTTCTATGACAAGAAAACAGGTACCTCGATTTCAGATATTCCTTTCAGGAGTTTTAGTTATTCAAATCTTACATATAATCCTTTTTATTCCCAAATCCATGCACCCTTAGACCGAACCGAAGAAGAAAAATATATCAATATTAATTCCTCTGTCATAATCGGTCTAACCCCGGATAAAGTTTTCCTCAGAAACATGAACGGGTTGATTGTCACACTTGTTCCCGGGTCGCGGGTAGCATACGGATATCTCAATTATATAAACTGGAAACAGCAATGTGCTGTATTTAATATTAATCGAATTGGTATTAACCAAGAAGTTAAAATGTATTTACAGGGTAATGAATTATGAAAAAAATAATTCTATTAGTTTTAATTTTTTCACTTATGACAGTTTCCTTATTCGCACAATGGGTCTATGACGAATTTTCATATAAGGAACTGGTTTCTATGACCCGTGACACCCCCTTCCCGGAAGCAGTACGCGCGCTGGAAGTAATGTCTATCCAATTTGAAGGAAAAAAGATCATCAATATGAGCACATTTTCCGGGGCTATCGGTATTCCCGTTAAAGAAGTTTACTGGAAGAATGCCCTCTTTCTTATCATTAATTTCAATGATCTTATTCTTGAAGACCTTCCGGGCTCCTATGTGATCAAAGATGCGGCTGAAGTTATTGAAGAAGAAGCGGGAGAGCAACCCGAGATTACTCCGGGCACAAAGCAGGTGAAGATATCTTCCATCTTTTTCAAAGTGGATAAATCTGTTCTTAACAGCATCGGGATAGACTGGTCTACTCTCTTTAACGGCAAGGTCGTTGCATCTGTGAATTTCAAAGGAGCTGGTGTCGGACAGGATATCTTTAATGCCTCTGCTGCAACAAAGCTTGAATCCGGAGATGTCTCGATCGATATCAATACACTCTTTAGTATTCTGGAATCTCATCAGAAGGGTACGATCATCGCACGTCCGTCCGTAATTGTTATCTCGGGTAAAACAGGCGAGATACAGGTCGGTCAAGATTTCTCCGTGAAAAAGAAAGATGATGCCGGTAATGTCACTGACGAATTTTTCCAGACAGGCGTTATTATGACTGTGACGCCCACTGTTGTTGAGGACGAGGAGATAGAAGCTATCTACCTTGTCGCAAGCGTGCAAAAAAGCTCGGCAACTCCCGGCGAACTCAGCACCATCATTAATAAGAGCGAATCTTCAACAGAAGTTTTGCTCTACGACGGTGAAGAAACTGTTATCGGCGGCTTGTACGATACTGACGAAACGGTCACACGGGTTGGTATTCCCATTCTGAAAGATCTTCCCTGGTGGGTGCTTGGCATACGTTATCTTACCGGCACAAACAGGTATGAGACGAATGTAAGGGAAATGATCGTTATAATTAAAGCTGAAATCTCGAAACCCATCTACGACCGCAAGAAAGAAGCACTCTCCACACAGCAACAGATCGAGGAGCACCGAACAAAAAACCAAAATGCGTCAAACCTTTTTAATAATGATGAGGACAATGATGACGATGAAAAAAAGAATAAATAGATTCGGTTTTCTCTTCGTACTGCTTCTTTGTGCAGGTATTTTCCTGTTCTTTGCAAGCTGCGACCTCACGCTGACTGATCCCGACCTTTCAGGCGCCCCGTCAAACCTTACAATCGAATGGAAGGAAGAGGGCAGGATTCAAATATCGTGGACCTATCAAATTCCTGAGCATGCGGATTCTGATACCCTCTATTTTGTGATCGGTAAAAAAGTCGGCACAGGAAGTTGGAACAATAATTACCAGAATATTTCCACCCAATTGCGGACATATCCCGATAATATACCCACTAACGACAGTCTTGTGTATGCATATAAAATAAAATTTTTAAATAAATCGACCGATGAATCATCACCCTATTCAGAAGTGGTCGCGTACATGTCTTCGAATTGTAATCCCACTGATCTTATTATCGAGCAAAAAACTCAATCGCGTATCGAATTAATCTGGAAAGACCATTGTGTTGGTGACGAGGGTTTCTATATTGATAAAAAGATCGGTGCAGGCAACTGGACAAGCAAATACAGAACCCTCACGGCAAATGCAACATCTTTTACAGATGACGTAAATCTTTTTGAAGAGGTTTTCTATAGAGTTACAGCATTTGTCGGCACAACAACATCTTTATCAATCGAAAATTCTATTGTCCCGACTCTTTTAGCCCCCTCAAATCTTGCATTGCAGAAACTCGATCAAAACAAGATAAAACTCTCGTGGCAGGATAACAGTGAAGGCGAAGTTGGTTTCCATATAGACAAAAAAATCGGTGGAAATGATTGGGTCACTAATTATGCCATGGTCGACAGCAACATTATTACTTTTATCGATGACATAACAGAGCCGTGCGGAACATTCTACTATAGACTGAATGCGTATTCCGGCACTTATACCTCTGCAAACAGCAATGAAGAACATATAAATATTCTTCTCGATGAAATCGGTTTTGTTAATACACCAGGTGTTGCTCAGGATATTATTACTTCCGGCTGGTATGCCTATGTTCCAGATAATTATGCTGGACTTCAGATCATATATTTTGGAAATCCTGAAAGTCCCGAAATCGTTTATACAATGGATGACTTTGAAGACCGGGTGATATCTGCTGACATCGGAGATGATTTTTTATATGTAACAAGCCACAGCGGCAGTGACGATCCTGGAGTAATATCAATGGTTGATATTTCTGACCCAAACAATCCAGTTGTAACTGGCAGTAGTTCTACGTCTGGCATACCTTACGATATTAAAGCAGTTGGAAATTTCGCGTATGTTGCAGATGGAGATAATGGATTAACCGTATTTTTCATTTCTGGTTCAGCCCCTCACTTTGTTACCAATGTTTCAACAGGAGGTCATGCTCAAAGTATTTATGTTGATGGAACTAATGCATATATCACACAGGGTTTGGATGGAATTGCAATTTTTGATATTACTGATCCTTTCAACCCCACATTAAGCGCTACATACGCAACAACTGGAGCTAAAGATATTTTTGTTCAGAATAATTATGCATTTATCGCAGATAGCGAAGGAGGTCTTCTCATTCTTGATGTTTCCAATCCTGCATTACCGACCTATGTTGCGGAGGTAGAAACGGATGGATTCGTCACTGGGGTTCACGTAGACAACTCGTATGCATATATATCTGACTCCGAAATTGGGTTAATAACAATTGATATTTCTTCTATTATTGATCCATTTATTCTTGGTTATTATGAAATGTTAACTGGACCTACTTCATTAACTCATTTTGGTAGTTATACACTGTTGATAGATAATGAGGGTATGAAAATAGTACAAGTTAATCCTTAAAAATGTTTACAAAAAATTTATCAAAGAGAATACAATGAAAAAAATATTAAAAAACCCTAAAATGGAGGTTACAATGAAAAAAATGATTTTAATCTTTGTGATCATATCACTTTTCCCGTTTTCTTTACTTTTTTCCGATACGATCATTGTAGATAAAAATGGTGGGGGAGATTATTTTACAATCCAGGAAGGAATAGATTCTACTTCCACTGCGGGTGATACCGTATTAGTCTATCCCGAAACCTACAACGAAAACATCAATTATAATGGAATGAATATCACTGTTGGTTCTCTATTCCTTACTACTTCAGATACTTCATATATTTCACAAACCATTATTAATGGTGGTGATTCAGCAAGTGTTGTAAAATTGAGCGGTAGAGATTCCACTGCAGTTTTAACTGGTTTCACAATAACAAATGGAAATGCAAGTGGAAATTCTCCCAACGGTGGGGGGATATACCTTTTCGAATCTGATGTTGTAATTGATAATGTGATAATCTTTGATAATACCGCAAGCGGTGCTGGTGGTGGAATGTATCTCTATGATTCCGATCCGGTTCTAAATGAGGTGATCATTTCTAATAATAATTCTACTTATGAGGGTGGTGGAATTATGTGCTTTAATTCAAATCCTGTCCTCGACAATGTTGTTATTTATGAAAACACAACAGAATGGAGCGGTGGTGGGATTTGCAGTTACATGAATTCTGAGATTATTTTGGAGAACGTTACAATTGCAGATAATATTGCTTTCCAAAACGGAAGTGGTATTGCCAGCTTTTATGGCTCGGATATCACCCTTTTAAATTCTATTGTATGGGATAATCCGTCAGAAGAAATTTATGTAAATCCTGATGCAACATTAAACGCTACATATTCAGACATCAAAGATGGTGCTGGGCAAACTTATTTTGGAACTGGTTGTATTGATGGAGATCCTCTTTTTGCTGATCCGGCAAATAATGACTACCAGATAACGTGGGCAAACTTCCCAGATCCAGACTCCACGAAATCACCATGTGTCGACACGGGAGACCCTGATGTCCAATATAATGACCCGGATGGCACAAGAAATGATATGGGAGCATATTATTTTCCACAATCAGGAATCCAGGGAACAATTACTTTTGCCGGAAATCCAGGGAATGTCGAAAATGTTGTTGTCTCCGCAATCTCACCAACAGATACTACAACTACTTCTCCGGACGCAAATGGTGCATACGTCGTAAACGTCATTCCCGGAACTTATACTGTAGAAGCTGTCTTGGATGGATATTCCGGTGATGAAGTTGATAGTGTGATTGTTTCCACCGGGCAAGTTACTACAGGAATTGACATTCAACTCGATGAAGTTCTTCCGGGTTCTATCAATGGAGAGGTTGCCCTGGAAGGTTTAGGTGATGTTACCTCTGTTTTGATTTCAGCTGGAGGTGTAACTACCAATCCTTACTTTGTTGCGACACCTCCTCATTATGAATATGATTTGGATATTATCGCAGGAACATACGATGTTACAGCTACTCTGCCTGGTTACTATGATTCAACTCGAACCGATATTTTAGTTCAATCTGGTCAACAAACTACTGACGTGGATTTCACTCTACTACTAATTCATTATGATGGCTATATCGCCGGTAATGTTACCTTAAAAGAGGGTAGTGGAAATGTAGAAAACGTAGAAATATCCGCAGGGACAATCACTGAGCATCCTGATTCAACTGGTGATTATGTTATTACAATAAATAATGGAACCTACGATTTAACAGCCTCCTTGGACGGTTATGCAACCTTAACGTTTGAGTCAATAGTAGTTATTGCAGATGACACAACTGAAGTTGATATCACTCTTATGAACTGGGAAGTTATAACAGGAACTCAATATGTTATGAGTACTTATATTACTGCCTCATTTGATGGTGCATTTATTGATGGCTCAAACAGTAACCAATTGGCAGCTTTTGGACCTGATGGAGATTGTAGAGGAATTGCCAGTTGGAATACTGGTAGCCATCCTCATTGGGATAATTATTGGCCCCTTGACGGTTACTGGTATTGCACAATAGTCGGCGATATTCTTTCCGGTGAAGTGATCAACTTCAAAGTATATGATACTGCAACGGACTCAATCTATTCTCCTTCAGAAACATTAATCTTTGTAAATTGTACTTTTGATAATGTTGTAGATTTATATGCTCCTTCTCCATCTCACGATCTTGAATTCGATCTGATTGAAGATTGGAACTGGATATCATTCAACCTGGAACCTGCAGACAATTCTGTGGCAACAGTTTTTGCTGATTTAACTGTTTTTCCTTATATTGATATCTATCAAGTTGTAAAGCAGGGTAGCTCTACAATATATGATACGATCGGGGGAGTATGGATTGGTGGCTTGACCAATTTAACTGTAGGAGATGGTTTCAAAGTAAATATGTGGAATGCTTATGATGACTTTATATTCAGCGGTACTAAACCCAATCCAATCATGACTCCGATATCATTGGCAGAAGAATGGAACTGGATTGCATATATTCCACAAAACAGCTTAACTTTGGAAGAAGCATTGGTAAGCATTAATGTGGTAGACTCAACCTGTATCAAAACCCAAACTCAATCTGCTGTTTACGATGGTGGTTGGGTAGGTGATTTAACTATTATGTATCCTGGTATTAGTTATTTGATTTATATGAATGCTGCTGATGTATTGACATATCCCGCTAATATAGTTGCAGAACGTTCTTCCTCACTTATTACTGAAACCTCATCAAACTATGCAAATTGGGAACTGCTTTCCGGAGCCAGTCATAACATGATCGTGATGGCTAAACTTCTAAATAATGACAAGTGTGTTCTTTCTCCTGAAGAATATTCTATTGGGATTTTTGATAATGATAACGCCTGTCACTCCATTGGAAAATATATTGATGGTTTCTGGTACTTCACAGTTGTTGGAAACAATGAGACAACAAATCTCCACTTCAGAACTTATCACAATTTATCAGGTATCACAACGAATAGTGATGAAACAATTACTTATGAAAGAAATCTCATAATCGGTGACCGTGAAGAGCCGATTGAAATAGTCCTCAAATCTATTGAGCATTCAGATGCTAAAGTAATACTCGACATAAATCATCCGAATCCATTCTATCTTTCAACCTCGATTCGCTATTACATTCCTGAATCTTCTCATGTTGAACTTACAATTTACAACATTCTCGGTCAGAAGGTTAAGACGCTTATTTCTACACATCAAGATGTGGGAGAATATACGTTAAACTGGAATGGTTTAGATGAGAACAACAATCGACTTTCAAGTGGTATTTACTTCTATAAACTAACTGCCAGAGCATCTTCTACAGTAAAAAAGATGCTGATGGTACAATAGATATCAACTGGGAAGGAAGCTCATACTTCCTTCCCTCTTTTTTTATTTAAGGAACAATCATGAAAAGAAGAGTCTTTTGCTTTATAATATTCTTCACTCTCACTACATCTATACTTCTAGCCACACCACCTGATTGGGAGCCAATTCAGGGTACTCAATACTCAATGGTCGTTTTAGGTGACATTTTTTTGTATGATGAACCGTTTACTGGTATTGACAGCAGCAATATTGCCGCGGCATTCGGTCCCGGAGGAGAATCCGACTGCAGGTCATTGGCAATGTGGCAGCCGGACAATCCGCCTTATTGGGATGGTTATTGGTATTTCACGATCGTTGGAAACACAAACGGCGAAGAAATTTATTTTAAAATTTATGATTCGGTAACCGACACAATATACAACTGCAGTGAAGAACTCATTTTTCAGGATGGCCAGACTTATGGTTCTCCCACAAACCCTTTCTTAATAACCGCAGAAATGGGATCTATTGCAGGTAGTGTTACACTTATCACAAATACACTTCCCGCAGGCAATATCCAAGAAGTTCAGATTTCTGCTGGCACATCTTCTGCATCTCCCGATAGTGAGGGTAATTATGAGTTCACACTTCCTCCAGGTTTTTATGATATTGTTTTTACATTAGACGGCTATACTTCCATCATATTATACGACATCCTTGTCGAAGAAAACCAGTTTACAGACAGTGTTAATGCCACTTTGATTGACTGGCAGCAGATCACCGGAACTCAATACAGCATGGTTGTTATGGCTACTGTTGATGTCAATAGAAACGAATTACTTGGGATGTGCAATAACTTGATTGCTGCGTTTGGTCCAGGCGGTAATGATGATTGTCGGGTAATAGGGACGTGGGAAATTCCGAATCCTCCATATTGGGATGGATATTGGTATCTCAATATTTTAGGTGATGTAAATGGTGAAGATATCACTTTCCAAATTTTTGATGAAAATACTGCGACTATTTATGACTGCATACAAACGATTAATTTTCAAAATAACGAAACAATTGGGAGTCCGGATACACCATATCAAATATCTGTTGGTCATGAACAGGTTTTTCAATTGAATGAAAATTGGAATTGGATTTCTTTCAATGTCTATCTTGAAAACTCCTCATTAGACTCGGTTTTCTCACAATTAGGTCCCTCTATCTATCAAATAAAGAATCAAACTCAGTCTGCTACCTACTATGACCCACCTGGGTCCTGGGTAGGAAATCTCACCCAGATTACGGAAGGAAGTGCCTATCTTCTTTCCATGAATAACACCGTTGATTCTTTTGCGGTTTCCGGTACGCCGATTGAGTCCATTACACCAATATCTTTATCTGAGAACTGGAATTGGATCGCATATTATCCTCCTCAGGAAACACTCCTTGTTGAAGATGCACTTCAGAGTATCACGTCAAATGTTTTTCAGATCAAGAATCAAACTCAGTCTGCCACATACTATGATCCGCCCGGTTCATGGGTGGGAAATCTCACTGAAATGGAACCCAATATTGGCTATAAAGTAAAGATGAATTCTGCTGATGAACTTGTATATCCGTCAGGATCAGAAAATATTTCTCAAAATAAAATAAATTTCCGGACTAATCCTCCCGATTGGCAGATTATCCCCGGGACCGAATATTCTATGATATTGATGGCTCGTATCACTTACAGCGGAAACTATTTTGAAGGTGGAGCAAACCAGAATGCCGCAGCTGCATTTGGACCTGGTGGAGAATCAGATTGCCGTTCTCTTGCGTTGTGGCAACCAGCTAATCCTCCATATTGGACTGACGGCTATTGGTACTTTACTATTGTTGGAAATACTAATGGTGAGACCATCTCCTTTAAAATTTACCACGGAACTACTGACTCAATTTATAATTGCCTGGAAACTATTCCTTTTGAAGACGGTGCCACGATTGGTGATCCCTATAATCCTTTCGCTCTTGCGGTTGGTTCTGTTGGGACTAACTCTCACAATGTATGCCAGTTAGGGTTTTCTGTATATCCCAACCCATTTGATAGAATTATTACTTTTGACTGCTCGG
>Ga0208771_1000557_pt1 | contig 22450 bp, 23 predicted proteins | sample AntAceMetag02UKX_FD_184775 | JGI IMG/M metagenome (GOLD analysis project Ga0208771, IMG submission 184775) | Saline lake microbial communities from Ace Lake, Antarctica - Antarctic Ace Lake Metagenome 02UKX (SPAdes) (version 2) | ecosystem: Environmental > Aquatic > Non-marine Saline and... | reverse complement strand
ATAAGCCATCAAAAAATTCCTGCCTATTAGTTGATGGCTTATCCGTTAGATCATCCCCTGCCATCTTGACATAACCACCAAATGGGATAAGGCATATTGCGTACTCTGTATCACCTATCTTTTTTGATAGCAATACCTTGCCAAGACCCAAAGCAAATCTCTCTACTTTAACACCCATATAGCGTGCCATAAAGAAGTGTCCAAACTCATGGACTAATATTACGATACTAAAAACCACAACAACTCCAATAACACTTAGCATAAAAACCCTTCTTGCGTTGTAACCGGAACTCAGTACGCATAATCGACTATTACGCGAGAACCAAAAACCGATAATAAAGTTTGGACTTCCTCTTAACTAATAACTTATTCACCCAGCTCAGTTTTTTAAAAAAACGACATAAAGTAACTTCTAATCTATGCACTAAAAACTATATCAAATAAACCGCGCGGATTCTTCTCTTGCCCATTTGTCTGATTCAAATATCTGATCAAGGGTAGGTGATTCTACATACCTGTGATTTAAGAGAACCTTTTCTATAATAGCAGGTATCTTCAAGAAACCTATCTTGCCATTTAAAAACGCTCCAACAGCAATCTCATCCGCGGCATTAAGCACCGCGGTAGCGGTACCGCCGATCTTCGCGGCTGCCATAGCTAACGACAAGCAAGGATATTTCATTATATTCGGTTGCTCAAAACTGAAGCTTTTAATATTTGTAAAATCTAATCTCTCAAACGGTGTTTCTCTCCTATCAGGGTAAGTAAGGGCAAACTGAATAGGGAGCTTCATGTCCGTTATTCCCAATTGCGCTATCACACTTCCGTCTACGAATTCGCACATAGAGTGTATCACCGCCTCAGGGTGAATGAGCAGCTTTATTCTGTCAATAGGGACATTAAAAAGATGATGGGCTTCTATTATCTCAAGGCCTTTGTTCATAAGCGTTGCGGAATCTACAGTAATCTTTTTACCCATTTTCCACTTTGGATGTTTTAAAACCTGGTCTAGCTTAATCGCTGAAAAATGAGATTTTGATGTTTTATGCAGAGAACCTCCACTGCCTGTAAGGAAAAGTTGACTCACATCTGTAGTCCTGGATGAATTTATACACTGAAATATAGCGCTATGCTCGCTATCAACAGGAATAAGGGGGAGCCCTTGCTTTTTTACTCTTTCCATGACTATGCTACCAGCCATAACAATAGACTCTTTATTGGCAAGGCATATATGTTTTTTTGCTTCTATTCCGGCAAGCAATGGGTATATAGCCGCGGCGCCGGATATAGCTATAATCAGAATATCCACCTTACTATGTGAGGCTATAATATTTAGGCCTTCCTCTCCGGATAATACTTCAAGGCTCCTCTTTCCTAAGGACCTATCAAGCTTTTCTGATTTTTTGGGATTTACAACAGTAACATATGAGGGATTGAATTTTATTATCTGTTTTTCCAAGAGACTTATATTGGAAAAAGACGAGAGCCCTACAACCTTAAAATGCTTTGGAAAGGCCTCTATTACCTTTAACGCGTTTATTCCTATAGAACCTGTTGAACCAAGAATCGCTACGTTTTTCATATCTTTTAAACCGATCGACTGTAAAACCTGATACCCTATTAAGTTATAAGCCTTAAATAAAAATAAAATATAGGTGTAGTAAATATCAAGCTATCAATTAGATCCAGTATCCCTCCTAATCCAAGAAAGAGAGAACCTGAATCCTTGACCTGGCAATCTCTTTTGATTAAAGACTCAGAGAGATCTCCTACCTGCCCCACCAGGCTTATAAGCAGACCAATGGCACATATATGTATAATAGAGACATCAGGTAATAATGATTTAAAACCGATAGCTACGATAAAGCTTACAAGGCATCCCGCTACAGCCCCTTCAATAGATTTCTTTGGACTTATCCTGGGTATTAATTGATGTTTTCCAAAAAATGTACCTATAAAATATGCCGCGATATCACCTGATTTTGTCACAAGAAGAAGGTAGAGTACCAAAAATCTGCCATCCATATTAAGTGGCGGCAGCATTCTAAGTTTTATAGCAAATGAGAATAACCATCCTATATAAAATATGCCAAAGAATGTAGTCGCGATACCGACTAAGGCATGTTCTGTTTTGCGTCTCGCAATCTGAAGCAGAAAGACGCAAAAACATACAGCGGTAATAAGTACAAACTCCATCTCCGCGCTAGATCTAAATTGCAAATAAGTGGTTATTGGGATAAGGCAACCTATAATAATCCCAAAGTATCGGTATATAGGTATGCCCTTCTTAGAAACCATGTTAAAAAATTCATAGAGCCCTAAGCCTACTGCTCCCACAACGGCAATCGCGAATATCCATATTGGCAAAATAAATATAAGCAACCATAGGAATATAATCAATAATGCGGAATTTATTACCCTATGCCCTAGCATTACCTACCTCCAAAACGCCTGTCGCGCTTCTGATAATCCTCTATTACTTTAAAGAGTTCTTTCTTTTTAAAATCAGGCCAAAGGGTCTTTGTCACTATTATTTCAGCATAAGATATCTGCCATAAAAGAAAGTTGCTTACCCTGAACTCGCCGCTTGTTCTTATAAGCAGATCTACATCAGGCAGTCCCTTTGTATATAAATAGTTACTAAATAGTTCTTCATCGACATCATCAGGAGATAGCTCCCGCTGCCTGGCTCTCTTTACAAGTTGTTTTGCGGCATCTGTTATCTCCTGCCTGCCGCCATAATTCAAGGCCAGGGTAAGAATCATCCTGTCATTCTTTGATGTCTTTTTAATAATCTCGCAAAGCTTATCTCTTACCTTTTCAGGGAGCTCGTCAAGCCTGCCTATAGCATTTAATTTTATGCCATTACTCTGCATCTTTTTATATTTCTTATCAAGATAAGTATGAAGAAGGTTCATAAGGCCACTTATTTCGCTATCCGAACGCTTCCAGTTCTCAGTAGAAAAAGTATAAAGCGTTAATGCCTCAATACCTATCTCCGCGCACTCCTGCACTATAACATCCACGCTTTTTGTGCCTTCACGATGGCCAAATATCCGTGGCAAGCGCTTTCTTTTAGCCCACCTGCCATTTCCATCCATTATTATCGCTATATGTCTGGGAAGGTTTGTTTTATTAATCATATAAGTTAAGTACTGAAACTGTTTCCAAAGTAAAGGGGACAGTGGGTTGCATTGCACTCACCGTCCCCTTTACTTTGGAAACAGTTTCGAACATTTAATTTGTGGATTTCAAATTCCTGTATGGTCACTCATAGTGCCTCAGATTCTACTGAGGCACTATGAGCAGAAACTGCCCCTTCAAGATCTTCTTTCTCTTGCAAAAGCTGTCTATTCTTAAGCCTCTCCTGCGTAAGCTTATTCCTAGTCTTCTCTAGTTCTGCTTTTGCGCTGGCCAACACCGGCATATCAGCATTCAGCTTCTCTGTTAATACAGATATCTTAACAGCCAACCTGCTGACCTCTTCTATTAATTCACGATTTTTTTCAAAGATAAAATCTGACTTGGTACTTAAACCGAAAAATAATAAAATCAAAATCAGCAACATAACAACTAACGTACTAATCACTATCTTAGGACCCTGTAAACCAAATAGCATTATTTTATATACTCTACATCTTCTTCTACTACTTCTGCTTCTTCATATTGTACTTTTGTCTGCGGAAGAGGCTTTATTATTATCTCTACTCTCCTATTTGATCGCTTACCTTCCTTAGTATCATTAGATGCCACCGGCCTATACTCACCGTAGCCCGTTGCTGAGAGCTTATCAGGCCTAAGCTGGCAGTTGTCCTCAAGATAATGCAGAACACTTGTTGCCCTTGCTGTAGATAGCTCCCAATTTGATTTCCAGCCTGAATATTTTATAGGCACATTATCAGTATGGCCTTCTATGCCAATCTCATTATCCGATGTCTCTTCTTTTATCACACTTCCTACCTTTTTAAGTATTTTCTCTCCTCCGGGCTTTAGCTTGGCTTTTCCTGAATCAAATAATACCTCAGCAACAAAAGTAATGACCAGGCCTCTATCTTCCATTGTAAGAGCAACCTGATCTGAATTTATTTCGCTGCTTAAGCGCTCCTCTAACAATGACTTGGCTTCTCTAAGACGCTCAAGCTCATCCTGAAGTTCCTCTATCTTAACCTTATCGCTAGGCCTGCCCTTATAAAAACCTACTGCGCAACCTGAGACAACAAAGCATACCAGCAATATTGGAAGAACTAATGAAATTCTAAAACTTCTTCATGCCACACCTCCTTAGTTTAAATTATTATAACACCTTTGCGCAAAAAACGTCAATATTATAAAATAAGACTATCCGCAACAAGGCTTTGTACCTTTATTGGCCTTTTTGCTGCGCCACTTCAACTTACCTTTTCGTTTTCTCTTTGGCATTTATCCGATCTCCTTGTTAAGTTAATGCTGCTTTTAATCTTTAATGGACTAGCTGGAAACAGGACTAATAATTATTGTCTCGCCCCACCAGACTCTACCGTTATTTACAATAAACTCCATTCCGACTAGTTCTGCGTCTTCTATATCAAATTCCTTAAAATCAATCTCAAGCCCCGTCCATTTGCCTGGATTTGGAATAGCACCTATATACCAGGCAGTTATATATTCATCGAGTTCAACGAACGCCTCCTCGTCTCCCTCCCAATAAAGAATAATTTCTTTGCCCGCAGCCAGAAACAGCTTTAACATAATGCCTGACGGCATGTTATCAGCATCCAGTTTTACATACTGAATCACCTTTGAATCCTGACTCAGCCTAGCTGCAGCATCTGTCCTAAATCCATGAGCCTCTATGCCTTTTACAAGACTATTCTCATGGGTCTTGGCTTCATTCTGAGTTACCTCATCACTCCATATCCAGTTACCTTCTACTGAAAATTGCCCGGGTAGCGCGCCACTCACCCATATTGCTGTTGTTGGCAGAACCTCAAGGGCATCTTCTGCAGCAAGTGCACTTGCGTAAAGATTGCATATAGCAAAAATAAATATAGTAGTTATTAATCTCATAGCAAAATAGCGCAATATATACCTCGATTACAGCTTAAGAGTCTGTTTTCTTTCCGAACCTATTGAAACCATGCTTATCTTTACGCCAGCCAGATCAGATAGCCTCTTAAGATACTTCACAGCATTCTTGGGCAATTTGTTAAAATTCTGTATAGATGATGTATCAGACATCCAGCCCGGCATCTCTTCATATTGTGGTTTTACCTTAAAAAGCATCTCTATGTTTGCGGGAAACCCTTTACATATTTTACCCTTATATTTGTATCCTGTACATATCGTGATCTTCTCAAGGTCATCTAATACATCCAGCTTTGTAACAACTATTTCCGTTATGCCACTTACCATAACAGCGTGTTTTACTATTGCCGCGTCAAACCAGCCGCAACGTCGCGGCCTACCTGTAGTGGCTCCAAATTCCTTTCCTTTATTTCTTATTAGCTTCATAAGTTTATCAGAAAATTCAGTAGGAAACGGCCCTTCACCTACTCGTGTAGTATAAGCCTTAACAACGCCTATTACCTTTCCTATCCTTGAAGGCCCTACACCGGAACCTGTGCATGCGCCACCCGCTGTAGAGTTTGAGGATGTAACAAAAGGGTATGTACCAAAATCAACATCAAGCATGGCGCCTTGAGCACCTTCAAAAAGAACTCTTTTATTCTCATCCAAGGCCTTATTGATTATTAGAGTTGTATCCTTTATATAGCCTTTGATCTTTTTGCGATAATCCATATACTGCTTATATAAGGCGTTAAAGGAATACCCCTTAAAACCATACACATTCTTTAATATGGCGTTCTTTTCCCTTAGATTCGCTCTTAACTTCCTGGAGAAAACATCAGCATCCAGAAGATCAGCCATTCTTATGCCACATCTGGATACCTTATCTGTATAACATGGCCCTATCCCTCTTTTGGTAGTACCTATCTTACTCCTGCCCTTAGCTATCTCACGAAGCTCATCTATTTTCCAGTGATAAGGAAATATGATGTGCGCCCTCTCACTGATTATGAGATTCTTGCCCGCTTTTATACCTCGAGCATCCAGCTTCTCTATCTCCTCTATCAATGCGGCGGGATTTACCACCACACCGTTTCCAATAATACACGTCTTGCCTTTATGCAAAATACCTGACGGGATAAGATGCAGTATAAACGACTCACCACCAATTACTACCGTATGGCCCGCATTGTTCCCCCCCTGAAAACGAATAATATAATCTGAGCTTTCAGAAAGAATATCTATTATCTTGCCTTTTCCCTCGTCTCCCCACTGTGCCCCTACTACTACTGAACTTGACATATTTTCTTCCTTATTTAATTATTTAATACGGCTTCATGCTGAATAACTTGCACGCTATATCGGGATAAGTAGCGACAAACCTTAATTCATCCGCTACAAGAGGCTTCTGATTATGAACATTAGCATACCTTACAAGCTCAAGTATCTCCGCCGCTTCTTTATCATTCTTAAACTTTACCTCCAGTTTCTCATAGACATTTCTAAAACCTTTTATACCGCTATATTCACCGGCTGTAATCTGTCTGCCGGTATCAACGATCTCTGGTTCGCCCCTTCCAAGCTCTTCATAATCATAAAGCTCATAATTGCGTCTGTCTTTAAGCGCGCCATCAGCATGTATACCTGATTCATGAGCAAACGCATTTGCGCCAACCCCCGGCTGATTAATAGGTATTGGGACATTAAACGCGTAGGAGGCATACTTTGCGACTTTCCATGCCTTTGTAAGATCAATATTGCTATCTATCTTATATCTACCTTTAAACCCGCTACTATATTGAAGCGCCAGTATAACAGATACGAGGTCAGCGTTACCTGCGCGCTCGCCAATGCCATTTATGGTAGTATTGATATACGCATCTACCCCCGCATCTATGGCAGCCTTTGCGCCAGCTATGGAATTGGCAACAACAAGGCCAAGGTCATTATGGCAATGAAGCTCCATCGGTGTTCCAACCTTTTTAGCTATCTCATGAATCCTTTGATATATAGTAAATGGGTCATCGCACCCAAGCGTATCGCAATATCTTATCCTGTCTGCACCGTGGTCTTTCGCGGCTTTTGCGAACTTAACAAGATAATCCAAATCAGAACGCGAGGCATCCTCAGCATTGACACCTACCCCCTTAACACCATTTCCTTTAGCGAAATCAACAGCAGCTGTCATCATATCTATAATATCATCGCCTGATTTCTTACCCATAAATTTCCCCTTCATCATCTGCGGAGATGTTGAAATAGATAGATTTAAATTTTTTACTCTTGTCTTATCAAGCGCCTCCTGCACATCAGGGACAATGGCCCTTACCCAGCCACTTAAGACTATAGGTTTTAACACGCCTTTTTTCACTAGATCAAGATTAGCGTTAATATAATTCGTCTCATGATGCGTAACGGGAAATCCAAACTCGCTTAAGTATACACCGATCTCATTAAGATAAAGGTTTATCATTGTCTTTTGCAATTTTGAGAGACATATACGTGATGTCTGTACGCCATCTCTGTTAGTTACATCAATAAACCTTATTAAATTATCCTTTTTCTTCTTCGTGTTGTTCGTTTTCATGTTATATTCTCCATTTCCTATACAGGCTTTTAACTTCACTTAAAAATAAAACTTGCACTTATAAATTACGTCACTTTGCGGCGTAATTTATGTGCTCATTTTACTTACAGTTTTATAAGCTTGGCATCGTATATGTTTTTAGACTTCTTAAGCTCCTTAAGTACTTTCTCAGGCACCTCGCCATCCACATTACAAAGACTGACAGCTTCTCCCCCTAGTTTTTTCCTTCCAAATGTCATACCCGCAATATTTATATTATTCTTGCCAAGTAGGGTGCCCAGCTGCCCTACTATGCCAGGCACATCCTTATTTAAGATGAGTATCATATTGCCTTCCGGCATGGCATCAACATAATAATCATCTATCTTTATTATACGGGGCTTCTTATCCGCGAAAAGTGCCCCTGATATGGCCTGCGATTTGGTTTTAGTCTTGACTGTTACCGTAATAAGATGAGCAAACTCTTCTGCTTGGCTCGTCTTTGACTCAACGACTTTTATATTTCTCTCTCTTGCTATAACTGTGGCATTTACATTATTTACCACCTCGCCTAAAGCGGAAGTAAGCAGCCCTTTGACAAAGGCTGTAGTAATAGCTGTTGTATCATGTTTTGCGACATCGCCCGCATAGTCTAGCTTTACCTCTTTTATCGGGCCATCCGCAAGTTGAGCCTGCAACATGCCCATCTTCTCAGCTAACAACATATACGGTCTTAGCACCTTCCAGGCCTTAAGCTCTATATATGGAATATTTACCGCATTTCTGATACCTCTTTCAAGGAGGGCATCTACAACCTGTTGGGCGACCTCAACCGCAACATTATCCTGAGCCTCTTCTGTTGAGGCTCCAAGGTGTGGAGTCACTATTATCTTATCGCACTTTGTAATAGGGTTATCCGTTGGAGGCTCCTGTTCATACACATCAAATGCCGCGCCTGCTATCTTACCTGATTCGATCCCTTTTAGAACCGCTTTCTCATCTATAATACCTCCTCGCGCGCAATTTATAAGCCTGATGCCTTTTTTCATAGTTGCTATCTCTTTTGTGCTTATAAGATGCTTTGTATCTTTTGTAAGCGGAGTATGCACTGTTATATAATCTGATTCAACAAATAGCTTCTTGAGCGAGCTTAACTCAATTTCAGAATCAGCGGCCTTATCTGGTGTAAGAAATGGGTCATATGCTATAATCTTCATACCAAAACTTAAGGCACGCTTTGCTACCTCAGCCCCTATCCTGCCCAGACCAACAATGCCCAGAGTCTTGCCATAAAGCTCAACCCCCATAAACTTCTTTCTCTCCCATTCACCTCTTTTCATAGACGCGTCCGCAGGCGCTATGTTCCTTGACAGGGAAAGGATAAGGCTTACAGCATGTTCTGCCGTAGAGATAGTATTTCCACCCGGGGTATTCATTACTATTATGCCTTTTTTAGTGGCAGCGGGGATATCCACATTATCAAGGCCAACACCCGCCCTTCCGATAACCTTTAGCTTGTCAGCATGTTTTATAATCTCCGCTGTAGCCTTCGTACCACTTCTTATAATAAGCGCATCATAATTTCCTATTATCTTTTTAAGAGTTTCTACCGGTTGTTTAACCTTAACATCAACAATAAAATCCTTCTCCTTCTCCAAGATCTTTAAACCTTTTTCACTTAATGGATCACTCACTAATACCTTAAACACTTGTGCATCCTCCTTATTCTAATATTACACCCGTAGACAGGCAAGTATTACGTTATGCGTAAAAACGCTATTATTTGCTAAAAATCTCTTCAGCTGCCTTTATGCTAGAACCAAATTCAAAATCATGACCCATCTGCTTTAAAACTATTTCAAAACATGATATAGCTACTATCGTATCCCACTGTGTCATAAAGCCCATGCTGGCAATGCGAACTATTCTTCCCTTTAGCTGCGCTTGTCCACCCGCTATCCCTACACCATATGTATCGCGCATAGTCTTGACAAGTTTAACGCCATCTATATTTTCAGGGAGTTTTATCGCTGTCACTGAATCACTTGGGGCTGTAGGTGCAAGAAGCTCAAGCCCTAATGCCTTAGATGCTGCCCTTGTTGCCTCCGCCATCTTTCTCTGCCTAAGAATAGCTCCTTCCAGGGTCTCCTCTTTCATCATCTTTAATGCCTCAACAAGCCCTATAATAAGAGTTACTGCCGGAGTCCATGGTGTATCATCTTTGTCTGCTGATTTTTTCGCTGCCTTATAACAAAAATAGTATTTGGGCAGTGTAGAGGATTCCACCATCTTCATAGCCTTAGCGCTAACCGCTATAAACGCGAGTCCAGGAGGTATCATTAGCCCCTTTTGCGAACCACCAACGGCAACATCAACCTTCCATTCGTCTGCTTTGAATTCAACAGATCCAAGGCTACTTATTACATCGACAACTAAAATCGCGTCTGTCTTTGAAACAATATTACCTATAGCTTTTATATCACTTAAGACCGCGGTAGATGTCTCGCAAAGCGTCGTGTATACCGCTTTTACATCCTTATTCTCATTTAAGATTCTCTGCACCTGAAGCGGGTCAACCGCTTCTCCCCACTCAACGTCTATGTTGATGGGGATAACACCATATGCCTCACATATCTCGGTAAACCGCTCACCAAACTTTCCGCCCCTTATTACTATAGCCTTATCCCCCGCTGAAAGAAGATTAGTAACAGAACTCTCCATAGCGCCTGTGCCGGATGACGCGAATATGAATATATCGTTTTTAGTCTGGAAAACATAGCGTAAGCCTTCAACAGCGCCCTTAATCACTTCCTTAAACTGAGGTGTGCGATGATGTATTATAGGTTTTGCCATTGCCAGTAAAGCCTCTGATGGTACCGGGGTAGGACCTGGTGTTAACAAATAACGCTTTAACATTCTTTTGCTCCTATGTTTTATATGTGCTAGATTTATATTATTAATTATTAATTATTAGTTATTATTTATTATTTATTATTTATTTTCTACGCTTAATGTATCTATTACATGATCCACTAAGCCATACTTCATCGCCTCATCAGATGTCATAAAATAGTCTCTATCTGTATCCTGTGCTATCTTTTCCTCGGTTTGGCCTGTGTGATAAACCAATAGCTTATTTATTCTATCTTTTATCCTTAATATCTCTTTAGCTTGTATATGTATATCCGTGGCCGTACCCTGCGTTCCACCCCATGGCTGATGTATCATTATACGTGCGTTAGGCAATGAATATCTTTTCCCTTTCGCGCCACCTGCCAATAGTAACGCGCCCATACTGGCAGCCTGACCTATACAGTAGGTATTAACATCCGGCTTTACAAACTGCATCGTATCATATATCGCTAATCCGCTTGTTACATGCCCGCCGGGTGAATTTATATAAACATTTATATCCTTATCAGGCGCCTCCATCTGTAGAAAGAGAAGCTGCGCGATAATAAGATTCGCGATATTATCATCAATAGGTGTTCCTATAAAAACTATCCGATCCTTTAACAGACGCGAATATATATCATACGCCCTTTCTCCGCGACCTGTCTGCTCAACTACCATTGGTACCAATGTCTGATACTGTTCTTTCATATTTATATTCCTTTCTAAATGGTGCTGTTTTTGTATTTTACGATTGCTATTTATCTCTTTTTGCCTGCACTATTAAAAACTCTGAGACCTTATCATGTAAGGCCTGCTCTTTTAAGCTGTCTAGCAGGTTATTTTCCTTAAGCCTCTGCCTTACCTTAACCTGATCTTCTTTTGTATGACTTGCTATCTCTGCTACTCTTTTATCTATATCTGACTCAACTACCTCTATTTTCTCCTGCTGAGCTATGCTTTGCATAATGAAGAAAAGCCTGACATTATCCAGGGCTCGTCCTTTTACTGATTCCTTTAATTTGTCATCCTGCGTATCAAGATCTTCTTTCTTGTAACCTTGCTGGGCAAGACGTTGTTTCGTCTCCTGAACTAAACGCAAAGCCTGATTTTCCACTAAAGAAGCTGGTACATCAAAGGCATGACTTTCCAGCAAAATCTTATATATCTGATTCTCAACGTCACGCGCTGACTCGAGCTTCTTCTGACTCAATATATTTTTTTTAAGATCTGCCTTAAGTTCAGACATATCATTAAAATGACCTGTCGACTTAGCCAGCTCATCGTTTATCTCTGGCAATATCTTCTCTTTGATTTCCTTGGGAGTAACCTTGTAGAGCCTGCTTTGACCGGCAAGTTCCTTATATTCGTAATCTTTTGGGTAAGATACCTCTGTCTCTTTAGTGGTGCCGAGCTCCGCACCAAGCAAAAGAGCGAGTAACTCCTTAGGCTGCAGTTTATCACTTATATATAGCCATAATTTATCTTTTTTGTCAACCTGTTTTCCTTCAGAAAAACATTCATAGTCGCATACTATATAATCACCCTTGGCAATCGGGCGCGCTTTAATATTCTTATATTCTGCCATAGACTCCTGCATCTGTTTAAGGGCATTATCCACATCCTCATCAGATGCCTCATAAAGTTTTTCCTTTACCTTTATCCCTTTATATACTTTAAGTTTAAATGCAGGCCGAGTCTCTACTTTTACAGAAAAATTTAACGGTTTACCTTCATTAAAATCTACGTCCACTATTACAGGGTAGCCAACTGGATTAATATTCTTTTCCGTAATCGCCTCGCGATAGCAATCCCATATAAGCCGATTTAGCACCTCTTCGTTTGCTGCCTTGTTGTAATGAGTCTTTACCATGTCTCGTGGGGCTTTACCTGGACGATAACCCGGGATATTCGCTGTCTTCTGTATCCCGTTATATATATCCTCTAACGCGGCGTCGACCCTCTGCGCCTCTACCTCTACCTTGATAAGTTTCTGTGCGTCTTTCTGATCTTCAATATTTATCTTCACTGCTTTTTAATAACCTCCATTATTAAAGTATTCCGAACACTCAGTTTATGATTCTATAAGTCCATATTTTCCATCTTTGCGTTTATACAGCAGGCAAACATTATCATCAATAGAATTACGGAATAATATAAATTCCTTATTAAATGCCTTAAGTTCTAACGCGGCCTCTTTAGGTGACATAGGTTTTGTTGCAAAAGATTCTACTCTTACAATAGCCGCATCAGGCTCAACCTGCCCCCTCTTTTTACCTGAGAAACGCCTAAATCCATCAAAAAGCCTTTTTATTTTATGGTTCTTTACCTTGCCCCTAGTCCTCTTAAGCTGTTTTTCTATATTAACCAAACATATGTCAAAAGATACCTTAATATCCTGATCCCTTTCAATAGCAACAAGCCGGAACCCTCTTCCCGTAAGGGTTATCTCTGTAATATTATTAAATTTCTCAGTTGAAAAGATTGCCCTCGCGCTCTCTATCTTGCTGGCATATTTGGCAAGCTTTTCAATCTTCTCGTTTATATATGATTTAAAATCATCGGCAAGCTGAAGATGCCTTGCTGTAATATCTATTTGCATGTTACCCCCTTGTGTGCTCACGCGTTGCGTAAACTTATCGATACTTCAACACTTCATTTACATGGTGAACTGCTCACCAAGATATATCTGTCTCGCCTTTGGATTTGATATAAGGTCTTTTGAGGTACCTGAAATCAAAATCTTGCCTTCATACATTATATAAGACCTGTCTGTAATAGCGAGTGTTTCACGGACGCTATGATCCGTAAGCAATATGCCGAGCCCACCGTCTCTTAAGCCTTGTATTATCTGCTGCGCCTCAAAGACCGCGATAGGGTCTATCCCACTAAATGGCTCATCGAGAAGAAGAAACGACGGCTCTGTAACAAGTGCCCTGGTAATCTCAAGTCTTCTTCTTTCACCCCCGCTAAGCGTATATGCTTTATTCTTAGCAAGGCTTGCTATGCTAAGTTCATTGAGCAATTTATCTAAACGCCTTCTTCTCTCATAAGCAGATATGTTCAATGTTTCCAAAACAGCCATTATATTCTCTTCCACTGTCAGCTTACGAAATATAGAATCTTCCTGGCATAAGTAACCTATGCCTTCACGCGCCCTGCGGTACATAGGCATTCCGGTAATATTTTTTTCGTCAAATAGTATCGTACCTTCATCTGGCTTTATCAAACCAACTATCATATAAAATGACGTGGTCTTTCCTGCGCCGTTAGGACCTAAGAGGCCTACAATCTCTCCCCTGCCTATCTCTATATTTATGTTATCTACTACCCTTCGGTCGCTATAAGCCTTAACCAGATTATTAATCTTTAACTTGTTCATTCTTTTTCTCTTTAGATCTTTGCATCAGCTTTTCAGTGTCGCGTATAATTATCTTGGGCCTGCCCTCAAGCAAGACCCTTCCTTCTCCGGGTAAATAAGTCAGGGTATCAGCATAGGTCGAATCCTTACCACGCGTTATCGTAACATTGCCCTCACATACTACTTTTTTCAGCGCCTTCTCTTCGGGATCAAAATAAGCCGTAGCCTTATCTGTATCTATAATAGCCTCCGCGTCAACAAGCTTTACATTATTATTGAAATACGCAACGTTCTTATTGTAATCAACCTCTAATGGCCCATCGCACGTGATAACAGCCGGGGGATCTTTTACATCCACTGAAACATCCTTGTTAAGCTGAGCGGTTTTCAGATCGGGCCGGGCAGAAGCACCTGTTCCAGATATATCCATATCCTTCCTCTGGATAAAAACATACTCATCTGTACTCACAAGCTCTTTTTCGGCATCCCAATTCAATACCTCCGTAGTAAGCGTGGTTCCCTCATCAGTAACAATTATAACATTCTTTCTAAGCTCCACCCCATTTGTCGTCCTGTCAAGGGTACCTTCATCTGCCTTGAGATTAACCTTAACCTGATCACCGTATGAATCAGCGTTTATATCAGTCAAGTCTATTATATCAGAGAATATATTTGCGCTATTTCCTTCCATCTCCCAGGTCTTATTACCTAAATCGGAAAAACCCGCTATTGAAAAGGATTTAACCTGTTCGGCAACCTGGTCTTCTCCTACGTTAACAGATGGCCCTCCGACTGAGACAGGTACCTCTTCTTTAAACAAGGTATTTTTCAAAGACCAGCCAGCATATATCAAAATTAAAATAACTATAAGATTTCTTAAAAATTTCATGTTTTTATTAATACAAAAAAGCAGGTATTAGGTTTTCTTAAGTTATGGTCGGCCTGGTTTTCCACCTTTTATGCATCCAAACCCAATGATCCGGGTGTTCCCTGATACGGGCCTCTATGATATCTGACCATCTCTGCGTATATTCTAAAACGATTGCGTCCTTATCATCTCCTCGTTCAATAAATATAGGCTCTTCGACATATACTTTATGTTTTAAACCTTTACGAACAATAAACACAGGCACAATAGGGCAGTTGGCTGCCATAGCTATCTTTACAGGCGCTGAAGGAGTATAAGCCTTCCTGCCAAAGAAATCGACAAAAACACCTTCCACGCTGTCTATGTCCTGATCGGGCGTAATCCCAATAATTTCATTATTGCGGAGTAGCTTCAGGATCTTCTTGGGAGAATCTGTTCGATATATAATATTAACACCCATATTATTACGCATAAAAGTGACCCATTCATTAAATTTTTCATAATATATAGGGCGTGCGACAATATTTGATGAATAACCTTTGCGGGAGAATATAATAGGAATCAACTCCCAATTTCCGAAATGCGCAGATATAGCGATAACACCACGTCCAGCAGCCAGGGCCTTATCCATCTTCTCAATGCCATTTATCTCTATTATTGAGTCCAGCTTATTCTTTATCTTAGGCAGACTCAGGATCTCAGCAACGCTGACTCCGGTATTCATAAAAACCGAGCGGGCTATCTTTGAGATCTCCTTCTCGCTTTTTTCATTGCCAAAAGCAACCCTTAGATGTTCCTTGGTAAGCCTTCTGTATCTTTCCAGAATAATATATATAAATTTTCCGCTAAACCTGCCGAATTTTATAGCCAAGTGATACGGCAGAAGAAGAAACATCCTGTCAAGGATCATAAATAATGTATAGAATATGCGCCTTCTAAAACGGTATTTCATCCGATATAATCCTTTGTAACCTCATGCCATACCCCTTTAGCCTTCAATATCATATCAATTACTTCACGTACAGCGCCTTTACCGCCGGGTGTTTTGCATATATAAGAGACGTAACCCTTCATATCGTCATGGCCATTAGGAACTGCACATGAAAAACCTACCTTCTTTAATACCGGAACATCTATCAGATCATCACCTATAAAGCATATCTGGCTGTCATTTATTTTAAAATGGGACTTCAATTTATTATACGCAGCCAACTTATCCCTAGCATGCTGATAGACCTTATCTACCTTTAGACAATCTGCTCTATACTTAACTGCAGGCGCCATGCCTGCCGTTATGATAGCGCTCTTTAAGCCCGCTTTTCTCCATAGCGTAAGGCCAAAACCATCCTGAACATCAAAGACCTTTATCTCTTTTCCTAAACTGTTTATGAGAATATATCCTGACGTAAGAACTCCATCTACGTCCATAATAAGGAGCTTTATCTTCTCAAGCTTTTTTCTGATTATATTATTTATCTTCATATAAGTAATTATTCTGACCCTGCTTTCAAACTAAAGGGGACGGTGGGTGTAGGGCAACCCACTGTCCTCTTCAGTTTGGAAACAGGGTCGAAGCGCTAAATAAGCCCTGCCTTCAAAAGATCCTGTATATCTACCAACCCAACAGGCTTATAGTTTTTATCCACTACCGGTATCTCATCTATATTTTTTTTACGCATCAGATGCAAGGCTTCAACAGCCATCTTTCCCTTTTCTACAACTGCCGGCCCTTCTGTCATCAGATCCTTTACCTGTTTTTCCACAATAAATGAGTCCTTCTCTAAGTGCCTTCTGAGGTCTCCGTCAGTAAATATACCCACAAGTCTTCCTTTATTGTCTACTATCGTAGCGCTGCCAGCCCGTGCCTTTGTAATAGCATAAAGAACTCTTCGTAGCGGCGTGTCTTGCTTGGCAATAGTAAAAGCTCCGCCTTTTCGCATAACATCTTCTACCTTAAGCCATAATTTTTTGCCTAATGTGCCTCCTGGGTGATAAAACGCGAAGTCTTCCACCCTGAAACCTTTAGCCTTCAAAAGTGTTATGCTTAACGCATCCCCCATTGCCAACATCGCTGTTGTACTTGCGGTAGGAGCAAGTCCCAACGGACATGCCTCTTTTTCAACACTCACATCAAGAATTAGATCACTGTTTTTTGCTAAAGTAGAATTTTTATTACCTACGATACCTATAAGATTCGCGCCAATTTTTTTTATTATAGGAATTAACTTTACTATCTCATCTGTCTCACCACTATTGGAAAGTGCTATAATAATATCATCACACTTTACGCGGCCAAGATCGCCATGTATAGCCTCCGCAGGATGAAGAAATAGACTTGCTGTACCGGTTGAAGACAGAGTAGCTGATATCTTTTGTCCTATTATGCCAGGCTTACCCATGCCGGTTATTATAATACGCCCAGCGCTTGCCATAATAAGCTCAACGATCCTTACGAAATCCTGCGCGACCCTGGGCATGAGACTTCTTACCGCTTTGGCCTCGATCTGCAATACACTACGAGCCACCTTAATAAAATCTGTTTTTCCCGATACAGGCTTAACGATATTACTCATTGATAATAGCCTTTATGACCTCTCGCTCTTTATCCTTTATGTTAGAAAGTAGCTCATCTTTATTTATTACTTTCTTCGTATAAAGATCTATAAGAGCCTGATCCATAGATTGCATACCATGCTTTGCATTGGTTTCAACAACACTAAGCATGTGGTGAGTATTACCTTCACGTATAAGGTTCTTAACGGCTGGTATGCCAAGCGCTATCTCACATGCAACGATTACGCCGTTACCATGCGCCTCATTAACGAGCCTTTGAGATATAATGCCCTGCAGCGTAGCTGCAAGCTGCACCCGAATCTGTTGTTGGTTCTCTGAAGAAAACGCGCCTATCATCCTGTTTATTGTATCGCTGGCATCAAGTGTAGGCAAAGTAGCAAAAACGAGCTGGCCGGCTTCAGCAGCAGTTATTGCGGCGGATATCGTTTCTAGATCACGTATCTCACCAACCATTACTATATCAGGATTCTGTCTCATTACGTGGTTCAGCGCTTCAGCAAATGAATTCGAATCAATCGGTATCTCCAACTGCTCTAGAACAGCCTTCTTGTGCTTATGCATAAATTCTATCGGATCCTCTATTGTAATAATATGAGATGGTCGGTTAGAGTTAATATAGTCTATCATTGCCGCTAGTGTAGTCGTCTTTCCACTGACAGAATGACCTGTAACCAATACTAGTCCGCTACGTAGATTGCAAAGCTTTACTATTATATCCTTGGGCAAGCGCAACTCATCAAGGGACGGCACCTTTAGCGGAATTGTTCTGATAGCTGCCGCTATACTTCCACGCTGTTGATGTATATTTACACGAAACCTGGCAAGGCCGCTAACAGAATAAGATATATCAATATTGCGTTTTTTTTCATAAACGCAACGTTGTTCATCATCCAACATAGAGTATATAATACGCTTGGATTCATCAGGCATAAGCACCGGAAGATCCGTAGCTTTTATAACGCCTCTAACCCTTAAAACAGGTGGGACACCTACAGCAAGTATTAAGTCAGACGCCTTTGAGTCCATTGCCATGTGCAGAAGGTCTATTATCTCCATATCATTCTCCTTGTTTTTTGAGAACTACATTTTACAAACAATAACCCTGTTTCGGCCTTCGTCTTTTGCTTTATAAAGTGCTTCATCCGCGCGTTTTATAAGCAATTCCTTAGAGATATCCTCCTCGCCAGATGGCTTAAACGCTGAAACACCGGCGCTCAAGGTAATATTTAGATCCTTTTCCTCAAATTCAAATCTTGTCTTCGCAAATACCTTACGAATCCTCTCTGCTATACTATGAGCCTCTTCGATAGTCCTGCGCGGCAGTATCGCGACAAACTCTTCTCCGCCGTAACGCGCTACTATGTCGCTACCTCTTAACTCTGAATTAAGTATAGCCGCTGCTTTCTTGAGGACAAAATCCCCTGCCTGATGGCCATAAGTATCATTAAAATGTTTGAAATAATCTATATCCATCATCACCAGACTAAGAGGCTCTTTAGCCTTTTTAGCGCTATTAAGGGCACCCTCCATATGCGTCTGAAAATACTGGTGATTATATAACCAGGTAAGACTGTCTCTTATAGACTGCTCGCGCATACGATCTACCAATTTTGTATTTGTAAGCGCGACTGAACCAAAGTTTGCCAATATTGATAGAAGCCTCATTATTTGTTCATCCGTAAGATTAGTATTTACACTACCTACAGATATTACCGCTAATGTTTTGTTATTGTGCACTATAGGTTGGCATAAAATTACATTGAGCGTGTCCTCATCCACTATGTGCCTCTTAGCGCAATCCTGATTAAGCGTTTTCCTTGAAACAAAAACACCTTCCTGCGCTGCATAACCTACAAGCCCGGACTCCTCACCGATCTTTATAGTCTCTTCTGCCCTATATCCCGCGGAATCGATACAAAATAACTCATTTAAAGCATGATCGACCTTAAAAATAGCGCACCTATCTGAGCCTAGAAGATCCACAGTCTTACGAAGTATAACCCTTAGCAATTCATCCGTATGCAACACAGAGCTTATCTGTTTTGCTGTATCTGATATAGAGATTATAAAAGACTCAAGACGAAGAAGCTCTTCATTAGACTCTGTCTTGAGCTCCTTAATAGCCTCTCTTTCAATATCAAGTTCCTGCTGCAAGCGCTTAAGGTATTTCTTCAATATACCGTTCTGAGCCTTGTAATCCAGGGTGGATTGCATAAGATAGAAAAGCACTATACTTAAAAGAGCAAATATCCCTACCTGCCAGATCAACCTCGTATCCAGAACAAATCTACCGCCAATATAATTTAACAGGGTATCCTCATTCGTAAGGTATGTCCATGTCAAAAGTATGCAAAGAGACAATATTACAATTATTCTATATGCCCAATTTCCTTCAAACATCAGCCTTTACAACCTCCCTTATCCCGTTTAACTGCTTAAGCAGATCAGAAAGGTCCTTTATCTTAAGCATATTAGGCCCATCTGATAGCGCCTTATCAGGATTTCGATGAGTTTCTACAAATATACCATCCACGCCTGTAGCAACCGCTGCTCTTGAAAGGTAGGAAACAAATTCTCTGTCTCCACCTGAAGATGGCCCTTTGCCTCCGGGCAGTTGCGCACTATGCGTAGCATCGTATATTACAGGGTAACCTAACCGTCTCATTATTGGCAACGAACGCATGTCACTTACCAAATTGTTATAGCCAAAACTGCTGCCACGTTCTGTAATTAATATCTCATAGTTACCCGCTTTTTCTATCTTATCAACAACATGTCTCATATCCCACGGAGCCATAAACTGGCCTTTCTTAACATTTACCGGCTTACCGGTCTCAGCAGCAGCGAGGATAAGATCTGTCTGCCTACACAAAAAGGCCGGTATCTGTATAACATCCAAAACATGCACCGCTTCCTCGATATCTCTACGGCAATGCACATCACTTAAAATAGGTAGACCTAACCTATCTTTTATCTTTTTCAATATACCTAATCCCTTTATAAGACCTGGGCCCCTGAATGAATCGATAGATGTTCTGTTTGCCTTATCATAGCTACTCTTATAGATAAGTGGTATATTAAGGCGTGAAGTAATCTTTGAAAGTTCTTCCGCGTAATACATCGCCTGTCTTTCACTCTCAATAACGCAAGGCCCCGCTATAAGCACAAGTGGCTGCCCATATCCTATCTTGATATTGCCTATCTTTATAATATGTTTTTTCATGATATTTATTTAGTCCCTGTTTTTACAAAGCGTCTCTCTTGCTCTCGCGAGATCTTCAGGGGTATCAACACCGATAGTGTCATACTTTGTCTCAACCATCTTTATCCTGTAACCATTCTCAAGCGCTCTAAGCTGTTCCAGTTTTTCATACTTCTCTAGCGAGGATGGGGGTAAATTAGCAAAGGTAAATAAAAAATCCTTTGTATACGCGTAAATACCGATATGCTTGTGGAACTTATACTTATTATCAGAGGCGACACAACCGGCTTGCTCATTTAATATGTACTCGCTATCTCTTATAAAGGGTATGGGACTGCGTGAAAAATAGAGAGCGAAGTCATTCTTATCTACTACTACCTTTACTAAATTTGGATTGTTTATATCCTCAATATTCTCTATCTCTTTCATAAGGCTCGCCATGACTATATCCTGATCATTACGTAATGTATCGACTAAACTGTCTACCATCGAATGATCAAGCAACGGCTCATCCGCTTGTATGTTTACTACAATATCCACATCCAGAGGGTTGACGATCTCACGCAAGCGGTCTGTTCCTGAAGGATGCGATTTTGATGTAAATAAAGCCTTACCGCCAAAGGCCTCTACCGCTTTGATTATACGGTCATCATCCGCAGCTATAATAAGGTCATCTAGGCTATGTGCCTTCTTAGCGCGCTCCCACACATGCTGGATCATCGGTTTATTGCCTATATTGGCTAGCACCTTTCCCTCAAACCTGCTTGCTGCGTATCTTGCGGGTATTATACCTAAGCTAGTCATTTTTTTCTCCTATCTTTAAAAATAGAATCATGTGAATAATAAATGCTCTTTTTATTTGTACTTGGAGCAAAACTTCCTCTGTTATCAACTGAACTCTTAATCTGGTTAAGATGTGTTTTTAACTCATCCACCCCGCAGACACCTATACCGATCTTACCCACTACTACACCTGCCGCGATATTAGCGATATGGGTAGCTTCATTCATCTTAGCACCGGCAACTCTCGCTAAAGTAAATATGCCAATAACGGTATCCCCTGCTCCTGAAACATCATAGACCTCTTGAGCGACTGTAGGTATGCAAACACAATCTTTCTTTCTTTCAAAAAGCGCCATGCCATCTTCTCCAAGAGTTATCAACACAGCTTCAGCCTTAAGTGATTTAAGCAGTTTCTTGCCTGCCCTGTTTAATGAAGACTTATCCTTGATTTTTACCCCGGATGCCTCTTCCGCCTCTTTGCGGTTTGGCTTAATAACTGTTACTCCGGCATAGGATCTGAAATGCTCCTTCTTAGGGTCAACAGTAATAATCTTACTATGCCGCCTTGCCAGAATTATGAGCTCTCTTATCAGCCGCGGGGCTATAAGGCCTTTGCCGTAATCTTCTATTATTATAGCGTCAATATCTTCTATTTTGCTTTTCACATAAGAGAGGATACGGGCTATCGCCCTGCTCTTTAACGGTCCATCTGACTCCTTGTCAATGCGTACAATCTGCTGGTGATGAGCAATTATGCGCGTCTTCTCTATGGTAGGGCGACTCGCGTCAATCAGCATGCCTTCGCTGTTTATACCGTTCTTCGCGAGTTCAGTCACAACCGTTCTTCCGGCCTCGTCATCACCTATAATGCCGCACATATAAGCGTGGGCACCAAGCGCGCATATATTATTAGCGACATTTGACGCGCCTCCGGGCATAAATGACTCTGATTTTGCCCACACAACAGGAACCGGCGCCTCAGGAGATATGCGTGAAACAGTACCCCATATAAATCTATCAAGCATAACATCGCCCACTACAAGTATTTTGGCGTTTTTAAAGCGTGGGATAAGATCGCGTAACTTTTTAAGCTTCTCTGTATGCATATTTTCCTATAATATATTACAGTTAAAGGGGATAGAACGTCTTATAATTATA
>Ga0208771_1000551_pt1 | contig 22515 bp, 17 predicted proteins | sample AntAceMetag02UKX_FD_184775 | JGI IMG/M metagenome (GOLD analysis project Ga0208771, IMG submission 184775) | Saline lake microbial communities from Ace Lake, Antarctica - Antarctic Ace Lake Metagenome 02UKX (SPAdes) (version 2) | ecosystem: Environmental > Aquatic > Non-marine Saline and... | reverse complement strand
TATGGGAATTTCCGGGAGGTTCTCTTTCACCAGTCGGGCGGTCTTTATCACATCGAGGATGGTGAAGGTCATGGCGGTCAACCCGATCAGATCGGGGTGGGCCATTAGAATTCGATCTTTTAACTCCGCGTAGGATAGTTCCTCCACCTGGGCGTCGATGACCTCGACCTGGTGAGAGGAATGCTCCTGCAGGAAACCGGCCAGGTAGAGCAGCCCCAGGGGGGGGTTATACCCCCGGGCTTCATCGATCAGGGCCGGGTTATTACCGACCAGTTCGTTATCCCGGGGAGGATTTACCAGAAGTACTTTCATAGGAGGGTCTCAATCATTCTGTGTGGGTTGAAATCCACCACCGACCCTGTGTCGGTGGAGATGTGATTGATTACTAAACCTATCCACGCCCCCCCACCCCCCTCACCTCCCGCGCCGAAAGCGCGGGAGGTGAGGGGGTAGGGAGGAGATATCGCAAATTAGTTGTCAGTCATATCTCCACCGACACAGGGTCGGTGGTGGATAACAAAATTCATAGAATTAAAGTGTTACGTTACCTGTTATCTGTTATTTGGAATTTTACGATAATATTGAAATAGAAATATAGTTGTCAAGATCCGTATCCATTCAGAAAAGTTGACTGATAACCTCATCTATCCGTACGTTTATCTACCAGGTCGGCGATCAGACCCAGTGCCAGGATCTGAACCGCTGTCATAATTATTACGATAATAGTGATATCCATTACCTGGGGGGTGAAGAACTTACTGTAGATAAATACCAGTACCGCCAGGAGAAAGAGGCCCAGGCTGAACGGGACAAATATCTTTAAGGGGTTAAAGTAAAGGCTGGTCCTCAGGATTAGATTGAGCAGATTGAAGGTGTCCTGGATCGGCCGGAACTTGGACTTTCCTGTGCGCTTATTGTAATTGATGGGAATATATTTAACCGTATAGTTATTGCTCAACAAGGCTACAGTGATAGTGGTGGTAAACGAAAAACCGTTCGGCAGGATATTGAGGAATTTTATCGCCGCCGATTTTTTGAAGACCCTCAGCCCCGAATTCAAATCCGGGATCTTCATCCCGACCAGGTAATCGGCCATCTTCCGGAGCATCCACTTGGGAAACCTCCGGTGAGGGGGGATGGCGACACTGCCCCCGGTCCGGGACCCTACCACCATGTCATATCGGTCGGCCGCGGCTATAAGTGCCGGGATCGCGTCCTGCGGATAGGTTCCATCCGCGTCCAGGATCAGGATATTATCGTATTGAGCCTCCTTGATCCCGTCTTTCAGGGAGGCGCCATACCCGTGGTTGGCGGCATGTTCCAGCAGCGTGACCCCGCTCTCCCGGACGATCTCTCCGGTCAGATCGGTAGAGCCGTCGTTAACCACGATGACCTCATAGTTAAGGCCGGTCTTGGAGAGGACAGACTCAAGTTCAGCCAGCACTTCTCCGATCCCCGCCGCTTCATTATAGGCGGGAATGATGACGGAAATATTTCTCATAGGATTTCTCATAATTTGATATGATAGTAAGATCATATCATCTATGTCAATCAATACTAAATTTAAATAAAAAACTTTTTGGTTGACTTGGTGGCAAGTATGTCTTATATTATTTATACTTGGAAATGTAACAAAAGCCGTATTTTATTAATAGAAAAACAAGGGGGAGAAGTATGAAAAAAATCAATAGTAAAACAAATACTATATTACCATTGATTATAATATTTTTGGCGGCATTGTTATATTGGCCGGTTTTCGATGTTTCTGGTGAAGAAGATATCATTCCACTATCTTCCGGTATCAGTTTAACTTTGTATGAACAGACCGGAAGTATCTACGAATATACTTATCCGGTGTTTTCTCTTCTGGCTGGGGAGGAGGAGTTTGTGACCGGCGCCGGGGAAAAATATAACATATCTTCGGATGGAACTTACCTTACGGTCCATTGTTTTCACCACAGGTCAGTACTGGATGGAGTGGAGGAATTTTACGCGGGAGGTAAAATATCGACTTTACCTTTCCGGAATCGGATCGGTTGTCGGGCGGGGAATAATATAGTGGCGGTGAAACTGAACGGTGTCCCCGGGTTCCCGGACGGAGTATGGGCCTCCTCGGTGATCTCTTATTCCTTAGGCGAGAACGGCAGCGCGGATGCGAAGGTTAATACGCTGGGAGACGCCATAATCGAAGAGGAGGGGGAAGGGATGTACTGCTCCTCTTTTGGGGAAGGTCATAGCAGTATTGTCCTGGGATTTTCCCCCCTGATCCGGGCAAGAGTCAGCCCGGTTCCGGAGACTTTAGGATTGGAGAGCGATATTGTTACGATTTATATCGAACTTCCCGCTGGACACGTCGCGGAAGAGATTGATTTTTCGACGGTAAAGATTTCGGAAGTATCCGGCAACCCGGTTAATATCCTTCCCGCCGTTTGGTCCCTGGGGATAGTCGATCATGACAATAATGGGATCTCCGATTTCAGGATGGATTTCTATGAAACCGAGCTGGCGGAATTTATCTCTCCGGGAAGTAATTCTTTGACGGTTACCGGCAGAATGAATGATGGGGTTTCTTTTCGCGGTGCGGGTGTGGTAAATATTCCGGGAACAAGCCCTTAATCCGGTCGGTTCTTCGCGCCGGTTATTTTTTTCAATGAATTGGCAATATTGCTGAGCATAAAAAAACTATTCCCGTTTCCGGTTTTATTGTGGCCGGTTACTTTTAATTGAAGCGACTGGCCGGGAGTGATTTCTTCTCCGGGAAGAGTCAAACAGAATATACCAAGTCTCTCCTGGTTGTTCTTAACCAGGAGGGTGAAAAATTTTAGCTGAAAAGCGGAATCCCCCCATTCTTCTATTTCCGGTCCGCGGCCGGTATTAAAGGTGAATACCGGCTTGTCCTCTATGTAAAACATTGCCTCTCCTTCCGCTATGCCCAGAACTCCGCTGAATACCAGGATCGTCTCCGCTTTCTCGGGGCATACTTCGGTGGACCAGGCGACCTGCTGATCCCTTTGATCGCTGTATTCCCACCAGGATTGAACTTTTCCGTCCCAGGAGTCGTAACTACCGCTTTTGGAGAAAGAGTTTATCGCGGCGAAACCTTCCACTGTTTGAACTTCGCGGCCCTGGATATAAGCCACGGCTTTTTTCAGAGTTTCAGATTGATTAATCGCAAGAGGGGGGCGTTGCGCTGGTTCTCTCTTTGAGCGGGCCCGGGGTTGTCTCCGGAGGGCCGCTTCCGGGAAGATAGTCTGGTAAAGAACTATCCCGAAAATGACGATTCCGGACGCGACCAGAACCCAGCCCAGTAATTCCGATAATTTAAGCTTTTTCATGAATCTTCCATTTGGTTTTTTTAAGACAAATCCCGATATAACCGACGGCGGTTTTCATCAGTTTCATCTTGCTCTTACCCTTGCGTTTTGACCAGTCCACCTTCATCTCAACTTCCGATATGCTTGCTTTAACCTGGACCAGTTTGTAGATCAGTTCTACCATACACTCAAAACCGGCGCATTCAATGATGCCGGGTCCGAACCGGCCGTAAAGCCGTCGCAGTACTTTTTCATCATATAGCCGGAAGAAGGAACTGAAAGTATTGATGCCGCGGATTCCCAGATAGAGTTTAACCAGCCCGTTAGCCAGGTGGCTGATAAATAAGCGGGGGAAGGAGACTTCGGTGAAGCCTCCATTGTAGGCATAAGGGCTGGCCAGGACAACTTCGTAACCTTCTTTTATTCTCACCAGCATATGGCGGAGAGTGGCGGTGGAGGATGTATTATCCCCTTCCATGGTGACCACCAGGTCCGCTGGTTCAAGTAGATCTTTCAAATGGGCAAAACCCCGGGCGAAACAGGCTCCCGGCCCGAGGTTGCGCGGATTCGAGAGAACCGTAAGCGGCAACCCTCCATTTTCTTCGGCGGCCACCGCGGCGCTGCCGTCCCGACTGCTGTCGTCCACCAGGACGATCCGGCAGTCGAATTCTTCCTTGATCTTCCGTCCCATATCATTCAGGTCCCGGATAAGATCAGGGATATTGTCGACTTCATTGAAGATCGGAATTATTAAATATAAGTGAGGTAAGCGCATGATCCGGTTTATTAATTACGGTATAGCCTGCCGCCAATACAATTATGTCAAGATGTCGTTGAATGGTTGGTAAGGCGGGAGTCTTCTTCTCCCTGTTTCTCATTGAATAGGTTTCAGTTCAGATCTAATCGTATCCAAGTATTTTACATAGATTGTTATATTTATGAAGCGCAAAATAAGAATGGTTATTCATTCCTTCAATGCCGCTGACCGCGATCTCTGAACGACCGCCTTCCGTAATATAATTTTCCGGAACGGTCAGGCAGAATATCCCGCTAAAATAGCCTGCTTGTAACAAAGGGAAGAATCTCAGTTCACACCCATTCTGGTTCCAGATATTACGATGGAAATCTTTTCCGGTCTGAAAGGCCAGAATTGGCTCTCCCAATAAAAAAAGTTGCGCCTGCCCGTTTTCTGCGCCCAATGCTCCGCTAAAGATAAATGTAGTTTTATATTTTTTTGAAGGTGAAGCCGTCAGCCAGGAGACCTCACTATCGATCTGATTGTTACGTTCTATCCAGGTGGTTGTCTTCCTATGGGTAACCGGCCAGCGATAGGTTACAATGGCGTCCCCCGGGTCTTCTCCTTTGATCTGCGCGAATCCTTCACATAACTCACTATTGAGTTCTTTCAAATAAGATTGAATCTGATGGATCTGGGAGGGATAAAGAATAGGTTTCTTTCTTATTCGCTGGAAGAAATCGCTAACTATCTTAGTGGCATCTTCCAGAAAGGGAAGCTTTGGTTTCTCGGGTTGGTTATAAATCAGAACGAATAGATAAATTGCAGCTCCGGCAGGAATACAAGTCAGGGAGAATCTGATATATCTCCAGGTTCTATTCATCGGACCTGCCTCGATCGGATATTCCTGTCTCACCAGTCAGTTCAGTTTTCTTTGCGGTAACTCCCAGTATTGTAAATGACGGATGATTTGGATTCTTATATTCAAGAGATGATTGGATTGAATACTGGTTTCCGAGGTTCAAGATGATTTCATCCAGATTCGAACTATTCTCGGCCATGATAGCGAAATCAACATCCAATCCGGGGAGAGAAGAGGTAATATTAATAATCTTTTCCGCCCTTGGAGCCACTTCAAATTGACGTTCAATGAATTTACCCCCCTCTTTATAATATTTCCGGAAGGCGAGCATATGGTTTGCTTCCCCGTGGGGGCAAAAATGCTTATATCCTTTGGGAAAGAAGATAAGTTTTTTCCCTTTGAATAATTTTTCCAGGAAGGCATCGAATTTTTTTAACTCTTTAAATTCAACCAGTAGTTTTAATTGATCCTCATTTTTGTAATAGGTATGGAAATAATTAGCCGATGAGGTGGCGATTAGAATTAAAGAAAAAATGACCAAAACCACGGACGTTATCACCCGGTACAGGCGGTCTTTATTAATTATCATCTTCATGATTGAGGTCCATGATTGATTTAAGCCCAGCGCCCCCAGTGCCATCAATGGTGCTATAATCAATGTTGCCCGTCGATCTACCATCCCTCCCCCGGTTATAATATCCGGAATCATGGAAAATATCATCCAGAGGAGGAGAAAAGAATAGTTTGTCTTTCTGACCTTAAAGAGACACCAGAAAAATCCCAGGGTAGAGAAAGGGAGGAGAATAAAATTGAATGACATCCCTTGTTCGATATAATTTCGACGGATAAAATGAAAAAGGTTGAAAGAATAGATTTTGGCAATAAGATTCTGAAAAGCTATGGTGGTCTCCCGTCCCATTACTATTAGTTTGTCATAAGGCCCCAGGAAACTCATATTGTGGAAGATAGTATCAGCTCCGAAGCCTCCATATATTAAAAATTCATCTATCAAAGATACTCTCCGAACTGAGAGCATAAACAAGAAGCCTCCCAGGCCGAATAGTATGCCGATAAATTGTTTCTTCAGGAATTGTTTTTCAATCAGGATCCTGAAGAATAAAAATACCGGGATGAGGAGGTAGAGCATTCTGAACGATGGATAGAATGGTGTGGAGAGAGATAGAAGTACTCCCAGCAAGAAATAGAAAATCAATCGCCCCCGAAGGAAGGCCTTGCAGAAAAAATAAATACATATAAGTGTATATAAATTGGTGACACTGTAAGGAAGGTTAAGTCTGGTAATAACCAGATGCCAGGAGCATATACTCATTAAGAAAGCGCTCAGAAGCGCTATTTGGGGTGTGAAGATTAGCCTTATGATTAGGAAGAGAAAAAAAACAGAGATTGTTCCGGTCAGGACTACCGATGTACGCATGGTTATGAAATTAACAGGTAAAAGTTTGAGACAAAAATATGCCAGGTGGCTATAAATTGGAGTGCGAACATCCGGTCGGGCGTTTGGTGCTTCGTATTGCCAGAGAAAAATAGCAGCTGGGCTCTCTTTTATATTTGCGAGGCAATCTTCCCAGGAAGATGGATACCGGTTTAATGTCATTGCCTTTTCCATAATCCTGACTGACCCCACTGCTTCATCAGGATGATATCGTATTGGGTAAAGCTCCAGTTTATATAAACCGAAGATGAGGGAGATTATAAGAGTCAGAGTGATCAGCGGGATCTGTTTCCAGGTTGTGCTCATTCTGCTCTGGCAAGCGTCTGTATGATCAACGAATCTGTTGCTCATTATTAAAAGTCCGCTTAAGATATAAAGATAGATCGCGACTGGTTTATTCCGGGTAAGTAGATAACTCTGACCGAGGCAGGCCGCTGCCATGGCAGTGACCATGATATAGGGAGTAAGGCTATAATTTTTCCGGAATATTAAGATGAAAATCAGCAGAAGACCTCCGAGGGGAATGATTTTTCTCACTGTTATTATATTTTGTATTACCGCGTGAGATATGGAGACGCCCCCGCGAATGATTTCTTCTAATAAAGTGGTCAATGGCATTAGCAATATTTCCTTCTCTGCCAGCGGTACGCGGACAATGGTCCGGGCCAGAATGAAAAAGACAAAAAACAATACTGATAGACAGAAGAGTGAAAGACAAAAGCTCTGCGCCCTGGATTTTTTTAATTTGGTAAATCCCACGGCTGAGACAATCATGATTGATAAAGTGACAATGAAGAACAGGTAAGGGGTAAGCTGGGCCAATTCTGCGCCCCGGAAGATGACTTGAAACAGGTAAGTAAAAAAGACAGATAAACCAATCAAGACATTTTCGCTGAAGAGTGTGAAGAACAGGGAATAAAAGGTTTGATCAGATCGGAATGCGAGGATAAATGTGACTAAAGCGGCATTTAAGAGGAGGATCAGAGCTAGAATAAATCTGATTCTTCTGCGTCCCCTGGTGAGGTTGAGAAAAAAAAAGGAGAGAAAATAATAAATGACTGTAGAGATTAAGATATAATCACTGATGGTCATTTATCTGGAAGGTAGCTTTAAACTTCTTAGAGTATCAGGCCATTTGTTAAGCATAAAAAAACTATTCCCAGACTCCTTCTTTTGGTAACCGGTTACTTTGAGCAGGATCGGTTTACCGGGCACCACCATCTCTTTAGGCATGGTTAGGCAGAATATGCCCAACCTCTCTTGGTTTTTCTTAATCCTCAGAGCCAAGAATTTAAAACGGCATTCCTCGCCTTCCCACTCCTCGGACTCTGGTCCAGAGCCGGTATTAAAGAGGAGGATAGGTATATTATTCAGATAAAGGCGTGCTTCTCCCTGAGCTACTCCCATTATTCCACTGAATACGAGGGTAGTATCTTGTTTCTCGGGACAGGTCTGAGAATACCAGACTACCTCCTCCTCGGGATCCTGGCTATATTCCCACCATGATTGGACGCGCCCCCCCCAGAAGTCGTAAGTGTCTTTATGGGAAAAGGTCTTAATGGTGGCGAAACCATTCACTAATTGCGAATTCGTTTTTTTCAGATATTCCATAGCCTGAAGAAATTGCTTCGATTTCCTGACCGGTTCAAGTAGGGACTTGGGTTTGGACTTAGGCTTCACCCTCTTGCTCCGGCTGGGAATTCTAAACTTTTCAGGCAAATAAGAACGCGCGCTTCTATAAACAACTATCCCCATTATAAAGATGCCCGCAGAGATTAAAATGCAGCTTATAATTTTATGATTATCGGGTTAACTCATCGCGCAAGTGATTGCATCGCAAGGTATTATATGTGTCAATCTTCGGAAACACCTAAAATATCGATGTTTACGGATTCTTTGTAATGTTTTTGGAGTCTGAACCTAAAAATAATCGAATAACAGTTTTGCATATCTATGTGTGTTGCAGTGTGTTGCGAATTAATATTGTGATATTCTAAAATACTGTGCTTCGAAATTATGATGAGTTAACCCGATAGTCATATATAATTTTGTTAGCCCGTTTTTCCCCCATTTTTTCTCCTCTCAATCAAGCTTCAGTTTTGATAAAGTATCCGGGATTTTACTGAGCATGAAGAAGCTGTTCCCCGGGCCGGTTTTTCTGTACCCTGTTACTTTAAGCTGGACCGGCTCCCCGGCAGATACATCTTCTTCGGGCATGGTAAGGCAGAAGACTCCCAACCTTTCTTGATTTGTTTTCACTCTCAGTGCAAAAAACTTTAGTTGAAAGTCGTCTTTCTTCCATTCCTCTATTTTTGGGCCAATGCCGGTATTAAAGGTAAGCACGGGCTTATCATTTACATAGAGTTGCCCTTCTCCAACTGCTACTCCTAAGACTCCACTGAATACCAGGGTTGTGTTCTTCTTCTCCGGGCATTCTCCGGTAGACCAGGTTACTTTCTGATCCTTTTTATCGCTGTATTCCCACCATGATTGAACTTTTCCTTTCCAGGAATCGTAATTACCACTTCTTGAAAAGGCATTGATTGCGGCGAAGCCCTCCACTAATTGCGTGTCAGTTTCTTTTAAATAGTTTTTAACCATCCCAATATCAGGTGAAGGTTTCTCAATAACGGGTTGCGCAGGTGGTTTGGGTTTTACTTCTTTCACCTTTACTTCTTCCACCTCTACTACTACTACTACTTCTTTCTTGCTTACTTTTTCTTTAGTTAGAATTTTTGCCGGGTTGGGTTTTTCCGTTGCTTTTTTAGGCGCTTCTTTTTTGCAGGAGATGCATAATATCCCAACTAACAGCATAGAAATAAAAATTATCGGGCAATAAGACCTAAATTTTCTCTTCATGGCTTTCACCTCTCTTCTCTGAGTTGCTGGTTATTGTTTAATATAACATACCTAAAAATAATCAGCTATTTTTACATTAGCGAATGAAACAATCTATTTTACCTTCAAATTTTTTAAAATATCAGACCAGTCGCTGAGCATGAAGAAGCTGTTCCCTCCCCCAATCTTTTTATAACCGGTTACTTTTAATGTAACCGGCTTTCCCGGGGTTATCTCTTCTTTAGGGACAGTCAAACAAAAGATACCCAGCCTTTCTTGGTTGGATTTCACTCTCAGGGCGAAAAATTTCAGTTGAAAGTTGCCTTTTTTCCATTCCTCTATTTCCGGACCAGTGCCAGTATTAAAGGTAAGCACGGGCTTATCATTTACATAGAGTTGACCTTCTCCGACTGCTACTCCTAAGACTCCGCTGAATACCAGGGTTGTGTTCTTCTTCTCCGGGCATTCTCTGGTAGACCAGGTTACTTTCTGATCCTTTTTATCGCTGTATTCCCACCACGATTGAACTTTTCCTTTCCAGGAATCGTAATTACCACTCTTGGAAAAAGCATCGATCGCGGAGAAGCCTTCCACTAATTGCGTGTTCTGACTTTTGAGGTATCCCTTAACTTTTTTTAGGGCTTTGGATTGCCATATCGGCCGGAGGGGTTGAGCAGCCGCGGGTTTTTTCGAGCGCGGGCCGGGCCTGGTTTCATGCAATACGCTCCGGAAAATGCTCTGGTAGACAATTGTACCGAAGATAACGATCCCGGCCGTGATCAAGATCCAGCCGAATAAATCCACGAACTTAAACTTTTTCATTGCCTTGATTTACCCTCTTTCTCCTCTTGGGGTTGATTGTCTTACTTAGGGTCCGGTACTGCCCTTGCTTCGCCCACTTCCTTTTCTTAAAGATAAGACCAAGATAACCGGCGACTGTCTTCATGAACCGCATCTTGCTCTTTCCCCGCCGCTTTGCCCAGTCCACCTTCATCTCCACTTCCGAAACGGTAGCTCCGACCAGGATCAGCTTGTTGATCATCTCGACCATACACTCAAAGCCAGTGCACTCCAATATTCCGGGGCCGAAGTGGTTATAAAGCCGGCGAATAACTTTCTCGTCGTAAAGCCGGAAAAAAGAACTGAAAGTGTTCAGGCCCCGAACCCCCAGGCAGATCTTAACCAGACTGTTGGCCATGTGACTGGCCAGGAGACGGAAGAAGGAGACTTCGCTGAAGCCGCCGTTATAGGTATAAGGACTGGCCAGAATGACCTCATAGCCCTCTTTTCGCCTCGTCAGCATATGATGGAGGGTAGAAGTGGAGGAGGTGTTGTCACCTTCCATGGTGACCACCCAGTCGCCGGTCCCGAGGAGTCCCTTCAGGTGGGCGAAGGCTCGTGCGAAACACGCCCCCGGCCCGAGATTGCGCGGGTTGGAAAGAACCGTGACCGGCAAACCCCTTCCCATCCGGCCGGCCAGGGAGGCGCTGCCGTCGGTACTTCCGTCATCGATTAAGATTACCTGGCAGAGAAATTCATCTTCAAGCTGCTGGACCGCGCTATCGAGGTTCCGGAAGAGAACCGGTATATTTTCTGCTTCGTTAAAAACCGGTATAATAAAATATAAGTTGGGGAGGGGCATGATTTTTATTAAAGCCTTTTTCTGGTTCCTTCGATCATCAATATGATGGCTTCCTCAATCTTAACGCGGGGAGAATACCCCAGTATTTTTCTTGCTTTGCCAAGGTCCGGGATACGTCGCTGGATGTCCCGGTAGTCTCCGAATATATTTTTAAAGGGAGTAAACTTGAGTTTTAATTTCCGGCCAGTACCGGTCAGCCTGTGGATCAGCCGGGCGGAATCAAGAACGCTCATCTCTTGGTTGTTCCCGATGTTAATGATCTCTCCGACCGCGTTTTCCTCCTCCATGGCCAGAACCGTGGCCCGGGAGAGATCGGAAACGTAAGCCATGGAACGGGTTTGCGAACCGTCCCCGTGGATAATCACCTCTTTGTTATTTAAAATCGCATTGACGAAGATGGGGATGTGTCCTCCGCTCCATTGGAAACTGGAGCGGGGGCTGAAACCGCCGAAGTACCGCAAAACAACAATTGGCAGATTATAATCCTGATAATAACCGAAAGTAAGTTGTTCGCAGTAGAGTTTTGAAACCGCGTAGCTCCAGCGTTTTATCATACTGGGGCCGAGGAGCAGGTCCCCGTCTTCCCGATGGGGCAGGTCCGGCGACATTCCATAGACATCGGAAGTGGAAGCCAGGATGACTTTCGCGCCGTATTTTCTGGCTAGCTCAAGAATATTTTCCGTTCCCCGGGTATTGATCATCAGAGTCGGCAGGCTGGAATCGGCTTCCGCGATTTTTTTCACCGCCGCCAGATGAACAATAATGTCTATATCCCCGCTCAGGCGCTCCATTTGTTTTAAGTCCAGAATGTCGCCCCGGTGGAATTGAAAACGGGGATGGTTGAGGTTATGCTTGATATTATCCATATTGCCATAGCTTAGATTGTCTATCCCCACGATCGAGTAGTTTTCCGCCGCGATCAGATCGTCCAGCAGATGGGAACCGATCATTCCGGCCACCCCCGTTATAAAAACTTTTTTTGTCCTGGTCATATGATTACTCCCCTGATGACAACACTTCCGATTTTAAGTTATCTTCTTTTATCGGCATGTTTTGCTCTTCCGTCCTGGCGGTCAGTTCTTCCGTTTCTTCTTCGGAAGAGTTTCCCCGGCCGTCGAAGAGGCATTCATAACCGATAACTTTGCCGTGGCGGGTAAGAATCTCGTTCACTGCCGAACCCGGGAGGACCTCGTCCACTATTTTTTCGAGCGCCTCCCGATCCTGTTTATCTACCAGCACCCCGGTCTTTTTCCTGGCCCCGGCCATCTCGATAACGCTGTCTGAAAGCTGCGATATCCCGATCAGGTAGGTATATCGGGGGTTTTCTGCCACCGGGTGGTAATCATAATACCGGTTGATATTGGTGTGGTAATGATAGAGTTTTTTGGTCTCGGAATAAGCTAAAAAATCAATCGGCCGAGCCGGTCCGATGGTTCTTTCATGTTCCGCGAGATGTATAAAAAGGTAGTAGCCCCTCGAAAGAAGGTCCCGCACATGGAGTCCCGGGGCCAGATAGTCTACCCGGGGCTGCTGAAAATAAAAAGAGAGATTGGATGTTGACAGAATGAGCAGAAGAGTCGTCAGCGCGATACTCGAGATTGTCATCAAGATGAATCTTCCCCGCCCCTTGAGCAGACGATTGAATTCCCGGATGGTTCTCATTATGTAGAGAGAGGAGAAAACATAAAGGAGTGGAATCCCTAGCATGATGTGACGGGGGGCCGAACCGATAGTATCGATAAGGACCAGAAAAGGAAAGAGGGCGATTGCCAGCCAGATCAGGAGGAAAAAATATTCTTCCCTTTTCCATCGGAAAAGGCTGTAACCTATTCCCAGCATTGCCAGCAAGAAGACAATCCGGCTGATCAGAGGTCCGGCCGGCGGATAGGTAAAGGAACCGCCGGGGCGATTCACGCAAAGTCCCAGGTAAAGGGTCTGGAAATTCTTGAGGAGTTGGCCGGGGACGATATCCCATTTGATCGCCATATCGGCCCGGGTCTCACTACCGATAAAAGGAAAGATGCTTCCTCCCTTGGAACTCTTATAGGCCGTGTCCGCGACCAGGTTGAGATCCGGGGTCTGGAATGAGAAGAATACGAAGAAAATGATAAAGAAGGAAAAAATCCCGAGCCAGTTTTTTCTGAAAAATTTCCGGGTCAGGACGCATTTATAGATAAACATAATTATTATCAGGGGAAACAGGAGTTTTACGGGCAGGTAAAAGTAGCCGTAAAAACTCAGGCTGAAACCGAGCAGGAGGTAGTAAAAAATCCGATATGAACGGAGAGCTTTAAAGAGAATGATAAAGATCAGCAGCGCGTAGGAGATACTGAGGCTGCCGAACATTCCATGCCGGAAGATGGCAATATGCCAGGAGGATATTCCGAATAGAAATGCCGCCAGGAGCGCTGTTGGGGAACCGAAGAGTTGATTAGTGAGTATATAAAGAAGAAGAATGCTCAGTACTCCCCAGAAGACCGGAACACTCCTGAAGACGAAGAGATTGACCCCTTCGATACGGAAGAGCAGGGCCGGGAAGATAGTAAATATGGCGGAACTGCAGGAATCAGCTCCATAGGAGCGGGGAAAATAGGTCCAGATAAAATTCTGGGTCTCCTGGTCTCCTTCATTGAACTGGAGAGCCACTATCGCGTTGGTGGCTTCGAATTCGTCGAACCGGGGCAGTTCATCCAGCCGGTAAAATCCGATCAAAAGAGCCATGATCAAAAGAATGCCCATTGCGGCTCGGAAGGGGATTTTAAAAGTTTTACCGTCTCCATCTCCTTCCAGGCCTGGGAAAACGGAGAAGAGAAAAGCTCCGGTAATAGCTAATAGGTACAGCTGAAAGCCGATGACTCCATCCCCATCCAGAAGGTATCTCTGCGCCATTATCCCGATTGCCAGGCTGAAAGCGGCCCAGAAAAATTTTATGCCCGCTTTTCTCCTGAATATCAGAAAGAGTAAACCCGATAGAAGTAGAAGACCCGTCCCATACCCCGCCAGCCGCACGCTGTTCCGCTGGATAAAGGAGAAAAGGAGGGAGTTGGTCTTGAAGATGGTTTTAAATCCGGGAGTTAGAAGACTATAGGCGCCGCCTTCCAGACAAGAGGTCCGGGTTCCATAATTGACGGCAACTAAAAATAGCCCCAGTGCCAGCGCGGACGCGCCCAAGTAGATAAAACTTTTCAGGAGTCTATTTTTATTGAAGTTTCCCTGCCGGCAGAGGTTGCCCAATCCGATGAGAAACAAAGCCAGGATTGCCAGCCAGAAGTGGGGGTTGTTATAAATAGGATTCACGGTGTTAATAGATATTGGAATCCGATAATTCGATTCTCTTCATCCTTGAAATTATTTAGCTCTGCGTAGGGATCGATTTTTTTTATCCGGTCTAAAAGCTCACGATTTTTCGATGAGTTGGCTATTATCATCCCCCGATATGATCCGGGTTTCTTAAGTTGGGGGATAATACTATCAAAATGGGAATATGAATGAAAGCGATAGAATGGATTAATTCCCCGGGGCTTTCGTCTTTTGTTCGCGTCCATCGAATAAAAATATGCGTAAAGTTCCCCCACCTCGGGATAAGTAATAAAATCTATCACCTGGGTCGCGAAAGTCGGATGCCGTTTCAAAATGATCTCCAGTTGATACCCTTCCCGGATCAATTCGCGGATCTTCTCCCCGAATTCCCTCTCTCCCGGGTAGTAGCCCCCGGCCGCACTGGGGGTTTGAAAGTAAAGACTGAGATTGGATATGAAGATTGCCGATAAAAGTAATCCGAGCCCGATCCGCCCGGAGAGGCGAATGACTGTATTTCGGTTCCTTTCCGTAAAAGTAAAGATATATTCCAATGCCATCGCCGCCAAGATTGAGACCGCGGGGAGGAGCAGTATCCCCCTCCGGGGAACCCCCTGCTCGACCCGGGGGGCGTTCATCAGCATGGGGAGAAGGGATAAGACCATCCATATCAGCAGGAAAATACTACCGATCTTCTTCCGGGTGCCCAGAGAGATCCCGATTCCGATAATTCCCAATAGGAAAACAGCCCGATTGAGGAGAGGGGCCCGAGGCGCGGGGAAGTAGCGGCCCTCATTTTTATAGAAGAAGTGGTTGAGCAGATTCCGGAGGTTTTGATGCAGGTGGTCGATGAATACTTCCGGATTAAATTCTTTCGCCCCGGTCTCATATCCGATAAATCCGGCGCCGCCCCGATGAGCGGAGAGCTGTTCAAGTGGATCGGAGAATCCGGCGGAAAAAACATAGTACACAATAAGAAAGAGCAGAAATCCCGCCACCTGCGATTTGAAGAATTTCCGGATGAATATCGCCTGATAGATCCAGGCAATGGTTATTATCGGGAGGATAATCTTGACCGGGAGATAGAAGTAACTGTTAAAGCCCAGAACCATCCCCAGAATAGGATAGAAGACCCTGCTCCTCCGGATGGCGAGAAAAAAGAGGAGGAACGCTCCGGCGGTATAGAAGATGGTCAGACTGGAATAATTACCCAGCCGGGCGATACTCAGATACCAGGGGGAGAATGCCAGGAGAAAGGCGGCCAATATGGCCCGCCGAGAACCGAAGAGGAGTCGGGTCAGGTAATAAATGATGATTAATCCGCCTAACGCCCAGAAGACACCGGCTGCCCGGAGTGTGAAGATAGTAACCCCGCCGATTTGGAACAGGCCGGCCAGAAAGTAGACAAAGAAAGGGGATGTGCGTGAATCGGCATAGGAACGTTCCCAGAAACTCCAGATAACCCGCTCATAATCCGGGTCTCCCTCGGTAATCTGAATAGCGGATAGGCCGCTTCCCGCTTCATAATCCGATAACCGGCGGGGAATATCCGGAAGCCGGTAGAGATAACTGATCAGGGCGACTGCCAGGATAATCAGGAGCCCCCATCTTTTGAAGATGGCGCCGGGATTGTGGAATTGACTCTCTTTTTGGTGATTATTCGCGATCGATAGAGCCGCCCCCGCGACTGCCAGTAGAAGGCAGAGAAACGGATAAATTGAGAGATTTTTCTCCGAGAGGAGTAATCCCCCTCTCAGGGCCAGAGCCAGGCTGAAGGTCAGCCAGAATGCGGATAGTCCCCGTTTCCTTTTCCGGATCAGGCTAGAAACCCCGATCAGGAAAAGTGCCATGATACAGAATACCGTCAGAGAAGTCCCGGATAACGAGATGAAATGCTTGAGCAGATTGTCGAGCTGGAAAACAGACTTAAAGAGCGGCCGAAAGAAGGAGAGTGAATTGTCTCCGACCCGGATAGCCAGGAGGAATATAGCTGCAAGAGAAAAGGTATAGAGCCAGATCAGTATGTGTTTCCGCGGATCTATCCGGGGCCATTTCTGTTTCAGGACCAACCCTCCGCCGATCAGGAGAAAGGCGATAGCGAGAAGTAGGATATGATGGACAGATATGATCGGCAAATCACTATTCCATTTCTAATAGTAACACTTTAACTCTTGTAAACCGAGGTCGGCAATTGCGGCTACAATTTTGCTTAGTCAGCCCGCTGTAGCCGAAGTCGCTGACTTCGGTCCCTGCATCCGCGGTCGGCGACCGCGACTACAATTTCGCCTGGTCAGCCCACTGTAGCCAAGGTCGTTGACCTCGGTCCCTGCATCCGCGGTCGGCGACCGCGGCTACAATTTTGCTTGGTCAGCCCGCTGTAGCCGAGGTCGTTGACCTCGGTTCCTGCATCCGCAGTCGGCGACCGCGGCTACAATTTTGCTTGGTTCCCCCTTCTAACCGAAGCAGCGGGACAATGGGTTACCTGAAAGATTACAACTGATCAAACTGAACTTAATTAGTGTCTGAACGAAAACCCCTGAATTTCAAAAATTTGTCATTGAGAGGAATCCCGGTTGTATCAACCGGGAAAGCAATCTCCTCTCAAACTAAACAAATTGCTTCGTCGTCCCTCCTCGTAATGACTCTTATTTCGGGGTTTTCGTTCAGGCACTAATTAGGGAGAAACTCCGGTTTTGACTCAAGGAATAGCGTAACCGCCCTCCGCCGGTTGAATTTATCTTTGAACTCCGCAATCCGTCCCCGTCCGAACTTTTGCCGGAGTTGTTCCAGATCGGATCGGGGTACTTTCCCGGCGGCGCAGACCAGGGCGGCCGGCAATTGGGATGAGATATCTTCCCATTTTAAATTTTTTATTTGCTCGGGGGTGACATACTTGAAACCCCGGCTCCCGGCCCCCTTTGTTTCGTAAAGAATGAAGCTGATTGTTTTGCGGCTCAGATCATTGATCGGGACCAGGTAGAGATAGTAATCTTTGATCAGGCCTTTTGCGTACTCATCATAGAACCGTTCTTCCTCCCACCGCCCGGCCGGTTCGTTACTGTCAAAATATACCCGGGAGTTATCTGCTCCAACCGCGAGAAGGATAGCGACAATCGGTACTGCCGCCAAACCGGTCCCGATTCTCCCCCCCAGTTTCCCGGATTGTCTTAACAACTGAGAGAGTGGAATTGCCGCCAGGCAATAGATAAACGGCCAGGCAACCATCAACCGCCTGACCATCACCGGGGGGCGGGAGAGGAGATTGGGGATTAAGAAAGCGGCGGTAAAGAAGAGGAGAAGCCGGTAGTTCGCTTTCTTAATTTGGGAGAGGCTGAAGGCGATTCCCAGCAGAAATAGCGGCGGGATGAGCGGATTGAAGTAGAGATTTCCCCGGGGCCAGGGATTGTAGTTAAAATTCCGGCTAATGAAGAAACTATGAATAAGTTTCTCCAGGTTTTCTTGAACGAGGGGAATACCCCGAATATAATCCGCCTGATTGGTATGTCGGTGATCCCGGGTCCGATGCCAGACCGACTCATATCCGGCAAACTTCGGCGCCATTACGTCCCAGGCGGGGATATTTAGTGTGGTCATAAGTGTGATTACCGTGAGAACCAGGAGGATGATTCCCATCAGATTGCGTCGGAACCATCTCCGTTTAAAGATGCTGTAGCAGACAATCAGGAACGCGGCCAGGAGGACCGGATATTTAGCCGGAGAGTAAAAATATCCCGCGAAAGAGATGGCTATCCCCAGAAGAATATAAGAGAGTAATTTTTTTCGGATGAGCGCGCGCAGAAGGAGATAGACTACCAGGAGGCTAACCGCCTGGGTGGAGATCAGGAGAAGTCCGGTTCGACTGTAGTTGATATGGAGAGGAGATATAGCCAGCAGAAATACCGTAATTAAAGCTAATCTCCGGCTGAAGAGAGTGGATACGATTCCATAGGTGAGAAGAAGGGCGAAGATTCCCCAGGTTACCGCTACCATCTTTAGAGTTATCAATGTCGCCCCGAATAACTGGAAGAACAAAGTCGCGTAATAGACATAGACCGGGGAATAGTTAAGATGGCCCAACCCTCTCCAGATGGTTGATGTCCATAGGTTGACATTGTGGTGTCCGTTGAGAACCGTCAGTGCCTCCCGTCCGTAATCGGATTCGTAGTGATCGAAACGATAGGATATTTCTCCCAGGTCGTAGCTCCTCAGGATAAATCCCAGCAGGATAATCAGAGCCAGAATGAAGGCAGGGGTTATCCAATTCGGCCGGACATTTTTTGTTTTTCGGTAGATCATGCCGCTGCTCCAGGCATAGAGAAAGGAGAGCCCCAGGAAGAAGTAGGCCTGTCCGATAATCCCCCGGCTGAGATACAATCCCCCGATCCAGGCGCAACCCAGGGAGAAGAGGAGGAGTATCAGGGGAAAGGATTGTTTTTTCTTAAAGAGGGTTGTTGATAGTGCGGCAATCAGGATCAGGGAGAGGAGAATGATGGTGATGGTTCGGGAGTGAAGCGGGAACCATTCGGATAGAAATCTCCCCAGGGACAGGGCCGGAATTATTACCGAGCCTTCCACCCGCCGCGCCGGGAAATTGATGAGACCGGTAATAGATCCCATCAAGACTAGGATGATCAAAGTGGTCAGGATGAAGATGATGCTCTGGACCAGAATTTTCCGGTATTGTTTCTTCCGGAAAAACCCCTTCAGGTATAAGCCGACCAGGATGAGTAATATCCCGGCGCTCAAGAGGATATATCGGGCTATGGTTGGAAGGATTCCGGTCATAATATAAATTCGCGCCTGCACCGCGAATTCAGGGAATAGGGATTGGAGAATAGAGAATGGTTCATCCAATTCCTGTTGCAAATTACCATTTTTACTCTCATATTTTTTGTGATGTCGATTCAGTGCTTGCCCGGTATTATTTTTTCTCCGAAAAAATAATATTAAGATTGGTAAAAGCCGGTCCGGCGGAACGGGAGTTGCTTCCGTTGATGAGGTAGAAGAACCGTCCCTCAAAAGGATAATCTTCCCGGGGCCAGTAGCCATTGCCCCGGAATATGACGGTATCGTTATCAGGTGGCCACCTATTCCCGATAAAAAGGCTTTTGTGAGCGGTTGTAAAAGTAAAAGAACTCCATTCGCCCACTTTCTCAACGGTAAAAAATTCGGATTCCGCGACTTTTTCATCAGGATTCCCGTCACCATCGGTATCGGCATAAGCAATGATATTGAATCCTCCTTCATCTCCCGCCGCGGCATGAGCCATCTCAACCGCAAATTCCTGGCCGGATACATATTCCGGTTTTACCGCCCAGACCCATTGTTGGTAACTGGCCCCGGGACGATGGACCGAGGTGGTTAGCATTTTTTCGTCTTTTTGAAGATCCCGGAATGGTCGTGGAGGATGAGATTTTCGGGGCGCTGTTTTTCTTCCCTGCACTCCATTCTCGTTCGGGGCTGACTCTCCCCGGAAAAATGACTGGATAGAGCTGATAAAAGGATAGGGGGCATTCTGGGGGAATACCGGTCTGATGCAGTCATAAATTATACCCAGAAATATTAGAACGCCTAACCAGATAAGAACTGTCCCAGCAGTCTCTCGACGGAAAATTTTCATATTCTAATTAGCTCCCTTATCCCGATTTAATAATCGGGATAATTTATGAAACAAATAATTGCGGTAGTTACGAATATTCCAGTATGGTATAAAAGTAGTGCTACAAATGCTATGGTTTTCTAATGATTATTGATATCGCGTGAAAGCATTGTTCAAAACTAATCAGATTTATTTACAAATCGGATTAAAATAGGAGAATTAATTTGTCTCTCCGGGCGACCAAATTAGAAGTTGTCATATTCCTGGTCTTACTTATTAGTTTTGCCTATTTCTATCAGGGCGGCGGCGCCAATCAGAATGCCCGCCTGGGACAGATGCGGGCGGTGGTGGAGAAGGGCCAGCTCCATTATCGGGGTATTCGCGTCCCGACTCATGACACAGTTACCCGGGATGGGAAGGTCTATCCTAATAAGGCCCCGGGGATAAGTCTGAGTGGTGTCGCGCCTTATTTCCTGATCTCTCGCCTCAAAGGGATAATTATCAATATCTCTTCGGAAGACTTCTATCACCTCCTTTCCTGTTATCTCATGACAATTCTCCTGGTGGCTCTCCCCTGCGCTTTGGGCGGGGTGGTTTTCTTTCGATTGCTTGGTCTTTTTCATCCGGCGGCTATTCCGCGTGTGATCTGTACCCTGGCTCTATTTCTTGGGACCCCGGCTTTTGCTTATTCGACTGTGCTTTATGGCCACATGGTCAGTTCCGTTCTGACAATTGTCGCGTTTTATCTTCTTTATAAGTATCTCCTTCTTGAGCCCCGCGCGCCCCGTTCCGGTTTATATATATTCCTGGCCGGTCTGGCCGGAGGTTGGGCGGTAGTGACCGAGTATCCGACCGCCCTGATAGTTACGGTGCTTGCTCTCTATTGTTTTATCCACTCGATCTTTCGGAACGGGATTCGTTCATTCCGGTTCGGATATTTCATTCTTGGTCTGCTCCTCCCGGCGGGAGTGATGATTGGCTATAATTATCTGGTCTTTGACAACCCTTTTTATATAGCATATTTCGACGAGAAAGCCGCTCCCCACACCGCATATCAGCAGGGGGGGGTACTGGGATTAAATATCCATGCCCGGCAGTTTATCAAAGCGCTCTACCAGACTTCTTTCGGGCCGTTCCGCGGTTTTTTTCACCTCTCTCCTTTTCTGATATTAATTGTGCCCGGGATCATTTATTTTGCCCGGGAGAAAGGCAAGCGCGGACTTTTCATTGTCCTCTGGTTCCTGGTAGCAGCATATTTCCTTATCAACAGTATCTACCCTTACTGGTATGGAGGAAAGGCTCTCGGCGCCCGTCACGCCATGGAAATTCTTCCTTACCTGGTTCTTTTGTCTTTCTATTTTATTATTCGTTTCCCTCGTTTCTCCTCGGTTTTGATCCTGATCTCCATCTTTTTCATGCTTACCGCCACTTCGATTCGTCCGGAAGAGTATGTGGGCCATCCCTTCCGTGACCTATATTTTTACACATTTCTGAATGGGAGTCTCTCCATCAACCATGAGACAACCTTTCAGACTAACGCGGTTATCAGCAGTTCTTATAATGCCTTTAATCTGGGGGAAGCGGCCGGAATGAAAGGCCAACTAAGTCTTATTCCACTTTACTTAACCTGGCTGATAGGAGGTATATTTATGATTCAGTATAGCAAGAAAGAAGATAAAACGCGGGGAACCACCGGTACCGGGACTACTGCCGGCCAGCAGAAGCTGCTTATGGGCCTACTGGCCGCGATCCTGATCATCGGGGTGTTGAACCTTCTCTATCAACTCCAGCTCAAATCGTATCTGGAGGAGTTGTCGGGCGCGGGACAATTTCGGGTCAGCGCCGCCCAGGCGCCGCCGGCTCAAGTTCAGATCAGGACTTCCCCCGGCCATCGAATCCAGATCTGGGAAGTGAAGAAGCCCCATGTCGCCGGGGAGACTCTCAAGATCAAGGTTCAGCACGCGGATTCCGGAAAAGAGGGGGGATTCTATATCGTAGCCTATGGAGATAAGAATAACGACGGGAAACCGGATATTGAACTGGGGAAATCTCCTTTCCTGACCGCTCGGTCTGCCGGGGATTGGAGTTACTGGACGGTTACCGCTCCGGAGGGACGGATATTCGTCGGTAATACCTGGAATGACGGGGCCCGGGTCTTCTTCGACCGGAAAGGTTGGGTCGGAAAGGATTTCTCTTCCACCATGCATTACGCTACCAGTGGAGCGCCCGTCCTATCCACCGGCCCCCGGTCTACCAATATGGCGGTGGAGATTGTGGAGGAAGAAGTGGTGTCGGAATGATAGAAACCAGATTATCACCACGAAGAGCACGAAGAGCACGAAGAACACGAAGAATAGTTGAGGGGAAGCAAGATTTATCTCATCTTTTAAAAAATCTTCGTGATCTTCGTCTCCTTCGTGGTTAAAAAGTTGCGTCGCAGTAAATAGGTTGTATGAAAAAATGGATCTTTATAATATTTGCCATAAATTTGGTCGCCCGGCTGTTTCTCATCAACTGGCACCCCGCCACCTATACCGATAGTATTTTGTATATGGGGGCGTTGGATCAGGTTCGGGGGACTATTATCCTCCCCGCCTATCCTTTTGCGATTATATTACTTCGAAAAGTGTTCAGTGATCCGGTACTTTCCGGGCGTCTGGTCTCCATCCTGGCGGCTGCACTCGCGGTCTTCCCGATTTATGGACTAACCAGGGTAATTTATGAGAAGCGCGCGGCACTCTTTACCATCCTGCTTTATTCCGTCTCCCCCCTGA
>Ga0208771_1000550_pt1 | contig 22571 bp, 15 predicted proteins | sample AntAceMetag02UKX_FD_184775 | JGI IMG/M metagenome (GOLD analysis project Ga0208771, IMG submission 184775) | Saline lake microbial communities from Ace Lake, Antarctica - Antarctic Ace Lake Metagenome 02UKX (SPAdes) (version 2) | ecosystem: Environmental > Aquatic > Non-marine Saline and... | reverse complement strand
GATGAAACTAATCAGTTCTCGCCAGAATAGTGCTTAACGATACGAATAGGCCAAATCTCAAACTCTTACGAGTTAGAGATTTGTCCGAAAGGTATCGTTAAACACTATACATCGGAACATCCATGATGCGTCTTGGTCCAAGTTCTTGTTCATGCTCACCTACAAGGCTGAGAGTGCTGGTAAGAAGCTGATCAAGTTTGATCCAAGAGGTACGTCTCAGAAGTGTTCTTGCTGTGGAAGTATTGTGAAAAAAGACCTATCCGACAGAACTCACGAATGTCCTTTCTGTGGATTTGTTTGTGATAGAGATTCATTGGTCATCGGTTAAGACAAAAATCGCAATGTGGCAATGATCTCGGTAGCAAATACGATGAAATCGACTGGATTAAAAAAGGTACAGGGGATCCGTTTCCGAATCCAACCCCATTTATGTAGTGCATAAATCGTGTGAATAACTGATTGATTATGTAGCTCAAAATCCTTAACCGATGACCTATGGATAGAGATTACAACGCTTCAAGAAACATACTCATCTTGGGGATGGGACTGCCCTTAGAGCCTGCCGAGCCAGAACCTCTACATCGCATCTCTGTGATGCAAGTTCTGGTGATGAATCAAGAAGCTCCGCCCTTTAGGGCGGGGTAGTTCACATAAGTCCTAATAATCTCTTCTGGGAGAAAAGGTCCTAACGGGTAATCCTCATGAACATTGATGAGATAACTCGGTAGGCGCTGGGCTCCGATCGGCGCTTTCTTCTGATGAAGACGATTCGGCATTCAAGAGTCGTGAAAGTCTTAGATGTCGCCCAAATGACAGATCGATCCGTTCAAAATATCAGTCGTGCCATAAGAGAATGTGAGTAGCTAGAGCTTGTCGAGTGTATAACTCCTGAGAAGCAGACATGGAAGAAGTACATGTTGACGAATAAGGGACAAGATGTGTTAAGGGCGCGTGAAAAACACAAAATTATATGAGTAGGATGATTCTATGAGCAAAATAAAGCTTACAGAGACGGTTTTTAGGGACGCTCATCAGTCACTTTTGGCCACTCGGATGAGGACCAGAGACATGCTCCCCATCGCGGAGAAACTCGATGAGGTTGGTTTCTTCTCGATGGAAGTTTGGGGTGGTGCAACGTTCGATTCCTGTATACGGTACCTCAACGAGGACCCATGGGAGAGGCTACGTGCATTGAAGCTGGCAATGCCTAACACGCCGCTCCAGATGTTGCTTCGAGGCCAGAACCTGGTAGGTTACAGACATTATGCAGACGATATAGTCGAAAAGTTCGTGGAACGGGCCGCAGTCAATGGCGTGGACGTGTTCAGGATATTTGACGCCGTAAACGACATAAGGAACATGAAAGTGGCCATAAAAGCCGCCAAAAAGACAGAAGCTCACGTTCAGGGCAGCGTCTGTTACACGATCAGCCCAGTTCACACAATAGAGCAATTCACGAAAATGGCGGGGGAACTTGCGGATCTTGGTTGTGACTCCATCTGCATAAAGGACATGGCTGGCCTGATCACTCCGCACGATGCCTACGAGCTAGTCAGATCCATCAAAGGGCACATCGACATTCCGGTCTGCCTTCACTCACACTGCACGAGCGGAATGGCACCAATGAGCTGCATCTTCGCCTGTGAAGCCGGCGTCGACATTCTGGACACCGCCATATCGCCTTTGGGCTGGGGCTCATCTCATCCGCCTACAGAGAGTATTGTGGCATCGTTGGTGGGAACTGATTACAATACTGGGCTCGATCTGAAACTTCTCACTGAAATTAAGAGATACTTTGAAAAGTTGATGGAAGTTTACTCTCCTGTCTTCAACCCAATCTCAGCGAGAGTGGATACCAACGTTTTGGTATACCAGGTTCCAGGAGGCATGTTATCTAACCTCGTCTCTCAGCTGATCGAGCAGAAGGCCTTGGACAAGTACGACGAGGTACTGGCCGAGATTCCAAGGGTTAGGGAAGACTTGGGATATCCCCCCCTGGTTACACCCACTAGCCAGATAGTGGGAAGCCAGGCGGTGTTGAACGTCCTCACCGGTGAGAGATACAAGGCAGTCCCAAAAGAGGTTCGAGACTACGTCAAAGGCCTTTACGGAAAGTCGCCTTCTGAGATCAATCCCAAGATCAAGGCAGAGATCTTAGAAGACGAAGAACCCATAACTGTAAGGCCTGCCGATTTGCTATCACCAGAGTACGAGAAGATGAAGAGGGAAGCTGAGGAAAAGAACATAGTCAAAAAGGAAGAAGACATCCTCACCTACGCGCTTTATCCCCAGGTTGCCGAAAAGTTCCTCAGAGGCGAAGCAGAAGAAGAACCGCTCCGAAAGAAGAGCAAGACGATCGGAGAGGTTTCATCTGACTTGGTCTGCGGAAAACCTTCCGCCTTCAACGTCGAGGTGGACGGCGAAGCGTACCTGGTCAAGGTGGCACCTGCCGGGATGACGATTCAAGAAGCAGAACCCAAAGCACCCAAGGATGGCGTCACCGTCTCGATGCAAGGCGTGGTCATCCGTTATCTGGTGAAGGAAGGGGACAAAGTTTCCAAAGGCGATACCGTGGCAGTTCTTGAGGCCATGAAGATGGAAAACGATGTCTGCGCCAACAATAGCGGTATCGTCAGGCAGATCTACGTCGAAGTAGGCCAAACCGCCGCACCTGGCGACGTATTGATGTCCATTGAGTAGAGTAGAGGGCACAAGGCTCAGAAAAGGGCCCCCTCTACCCAATCACTTAACCACCTGATTTTTTGCAAATTATTTTGCCATCCTGAGCCCAGATCATCTTGCGCTCGGATCTCTCATTCCTAGTTATTTTGCATTTTCAGGACGAACGCAGCAGGATCCCCCCTACTTTAGTGGGGGGAGGAATGCGTTCAAATATTCACAGCTTGAATTAAGGTTGTACCGCTCGCCCTTAATCTGATACAGTTTCTCATAATATTTACACTTGTAGTTATCATTTTGCCGAAAACATCACATAACGTAAAATATCCGCTTGATCGGTTCCCTCTTATGAAACCTATCCCTTTTTCTGTTTTTATATGATCGAACTTTCTCAGGCCAAACACTTTTCCGGTAGGGATTTTCTTCTCTGACCTCCTCCCTCTCGTTTGCTGGTAGTCACCCGCAGGGACGTGTTTTTTGTGGTAGACTGTATTATCCAGCTTTACAGTTTGCCTGTCCTCGCAACAGATAGCAACAGCATCATTGCAGTGAGTTTTTGGAAGTTCTAAAAACTGTTCTCTTCTGAACTTGGTTTCGTATCCGAAAATTTCCTCAAACTGCCAGCTTGATTTTTTAAGCTGGCTTTTGATAATTCCCATTTCGGTCGCATGTTTGGTTTTTGATCGCTTTTTCTTTAGTTCAAACTCTCCGGCATGGAGTGCTTTATGGCAGGCTTTGCATAAAGTTATAAGGTTCTCTGGGGTATCAGGCCCCCCCTCGCTCCTGAAAATAAGATGATGGCAATCTAACCTTTTTTCCTTTGATTTACCTTTACAGTGCTGGCATGTGTAGCCGTCCCGGTCCAGTACAAAGGCTTTGACGTTGTAGAACCCTTTTTGTGGGCCTTCCTGATACTCAATATCTGAAACTTCCGGATTAGTTATTTTGTGGATGTCAAAGGAAGCTGTTTCTACCTTCCACCTGGTAACCGGCAAGATGGCTTCCACAAAATTCTTTTCTCGAATGTGGGATTCAAGCTTGCTCCTTATTGAAGGCGCAAGCCTTCCCACTATTCTCGAAGCTGCTCGATTATTGAACCTCGCTGGCCTGTACCTTGTTTTTCGACCTCTCCGAGTTCTTCGGTACATCCTCCGTTGATCCATCTTTTTAGAAACATCTTGCCTTAACTGAACTTCTGATTGATATAGTACATTTCCGTTAGCAATGGCAGCACATCCAACTACTTTAGAGCCGGAATCCATGCCTGCTATTACGGGCTGAGTGTACCCACTGCTTCCAAAAAGAAGTTTAATCGTGAATGGGTTAGTCCTCAAAACCTGGGCCTTACCTTCGCTCAAAAGTTTTCTGGCCTTCGAGGGTTTACAGGGCATTAGCGGTTTTCCGTATTGGTTTTTTACGTAAACTAACATAGAGTTCACCTCCTTTTTTTGGAGTTATGCGTACCAAAGATTGTGGAGTCAATCTTGGGATCCGACTTCCTCTCGATCTGATACTGAAAGGTTTGCATGGTGCAAGCACTGTCCTTACCACCCAGGACTGTTTAACCGGCACCCTTAGAGCCTGAAACTGAGGCGGCATTCCAGGGTAACTATAGTGCTTAACGGTACCTTTGAGCCAAATCTCTAACTCGCAAGAGTTTGAGATTTGGCCTATTCGTATCTTTAAGCACTATTCTGGTGAGAACCGATTAGTGCTATCTAATCGGTTCTTGACTATAAATTCTTTCGTATTGGCTCCCGATCTTGTAAAACTCCTCGATCGGGGATCTGGTCAACCAGGGCATATTACATGCCCGTCACTTTAGTGGCGGGTAGTTGACGTTCTGGCGGAATCCTGAGGGATTAATTCGCCAAGGCGGGGGTGGAGACGAAAAGGCTTTAGGTGGAGATAGTGCTTAGGGGGTCCGTTAGGACGCTGCTAAAAAGCAGTCGAACATCGGGAAGGATCATCTGATGACGGTCAAGAAAGAACAGGTGCTGATTGAGGCTCTCCCCTACTTAAGGGAGTTTTACGACTCGATCATGGTGTTGAAGATCGGCGGGTCGATCATGAGCGACAAAGAGATCCTGGAAAACTTCGTTCAGGATCTCGTCTTGCTGAGATATGTGGGAATTCATCCTGTGGTAGTCCACGGTGGGGGGCCAGAGATCTCCCAGAAGATGGAGCTATTTGGGAAAAAGCCGGTCTTCGTGGGTGGTCTTCGCGTCACCGATGAAGATACCTTGGAGATTGCAAGGATGGTCTTACTTGGAAACATAAACTCCCTCTTAGTCACCCTCATAGGCAAACACGGCGGAAAGGGCATTGGTCTATCCGGAAAGGACGGCCTGCTTCTGGTCGCAAAGAAGAAGGCCCCAGTTCAGATCGAGGGCAAGCCAGTGGACTTGGGGTGGGTTGGCGAGATCGTGAGGGTCAACCCCGAGATCGTGATGATCACTGCAGGCAAAGGGTACATACCGGTCATCTCGCCTATCGCCGTTGATGGTGAAGGAAACAACCTCAACATAAATGCAGATACGGCTGCAGGACAGATCGCGATCGCCCTTGGCGCAAAGAAGCTGATCTCGATAACTGACGTAGAAGGCGTCAAGCTCGATCCGACGAATCCTTCAAGTGTTGTTTCCAGCTTCAAGATATCAGACTTTGAAAGAATGGTGGAAGATGAGATCATAACTGGTGGGATGATCCCAAAGGTCGAAGCTTGCGTGACGGCGGTGGAAGGTGGCCTTCAGAACGCCCACATAATCGATGGGAGAAAAGCTCACGCAATACTTCTCGAGCTGTTCACCGACGGCGGCGTCGGCACCATGATCGAGAGGGGATAGTGCCCCCATCTCTTTTTCTTTGTGACGTTGTTCAAGGTTTTGGGTGGGTTTATCCGATCGCCCTTATCCCGTGGTAAACTACCCCCCTCTAAAGAGGGGGGCTTTCTGTAGCCCTGGAACTTTTTCTGCCTTGGTTAAGCAGAACAACCCCGGACCTCCAGGCTGGTTTACAACAGCCCCAAGATCATCAAGTGTTGAATCCGAATTTTACCCCTGATTTTGGGATCAACGTTCTGATTGATCCATGTACAAGCATCTGCAAAAGTTTTCAAAGTTTCCTCGATGGCCACCACATGCTTCTCAGAGGGTTTAAGCTTGCACAGAACGGTTAACACTTGTTCTGCCATTATATCACTAGTGATCTTTCAGCCTTAAATGATTTTCGGTTCAAAGAGGCAGGGGGCATATGCACATGGACGCATTCCTCCCACGACTAAAGTCGCGGGCATCCTGCTGCATTCGTCGTGAATTTGTCCCAGTCCAACTGGATGCGTAACCAGTCGGCGGATTTCCGATAAGGTCTTGACCATTGCCGTGATCTTTCGACTATGCTATTCGATCGTGGCAAAGTCAAGGTCTTCGTCTACATCAATTACGGGCACGACGAAATCCGGCGCGAGAGCCTAAAGGTTCTGCCGGAGAACTCCGTCTTGGACGTGTTGAGAAAGGTGGCTCAAGTAGATTTTTCAGAAGATGAGAGCGCGACAGATCACGATGGAGTGATGGTATGTTCCATAGACGAATTTGCAAACGACCTAGAACATTGTTGGATCTATTACGTCTTCGAGCGGGGCGAATCAGGCTGGTGCCTCCCATTTGAGATGCCTGACTGCCTTATTGTCTCAGATGGGATGAGAATTGGGTGGCGATATATCGAAAGATTGGGGATTGGTGAGCGTCCCCTGGACGGACCACTCTGGACCACCAGATGTGTCAGCAAGACGAGAACCTGTTCTCGGAAGTTCTGAGTTTTTGATTGGGTGCAATCAAATTTTTGGCGCTTTGCAATTCTCCTCGTTCCAGATCGAGGCGTTATTCGATCCCCTTCGCGGTGATCCTGAACTCGGTGGCGGCCCCTTCTGGCTGAGACCTGTGCTTGAAGAGCTTTGCCCGCCTTCGTCCTTCGCCTACTTTTTCCAGAAAGATTATGGTCTTTGAGGCGTGCTGCATCGCAGTCCCACCAAGGGGCCTTAAGACCCCAAGTTCTAATTCGGTGTAGACTTGGTTTGTTATCAGAACTGGCAAACGGTGCTTTCTTGCGATGGTCTGAAGTTCGCCCAGCTGCACCGTCAGAGATCTATGAACTGGCCTATTATCTTCGCCGCCCAGTTTTGTTCTATAAAGGGCCGTTGCCGAATCGACCACAACGAGGCCGAAATCTCGGTTTACTATTTTGGAGGCGTCCCTTATCGCAGAATGTTGTTCTTCCAGGCTCAAAGGCTCGAAGATCACGATCTTGCTTGCGATATCTTTGGCGCTTTCGCCTGCTATCTGCCTGAACCGTTCTGGAGAAAAACCTTCGGCGTCTATGAAGATCACCCTAAAGCCGCGAACCACAGCCTGGATCGAAAGCTGGATCGCTATGTTGGACTTACCAGATCCAGCTTCACCGTAAACCTGGGTTATGATCCCCGACTCGAACCCACCACCAAGGAGTTGGTCCAGGGCATCACAGCCCGAAGGCAACCTATCAAGCATTTTTGACCACTTTCAAAATTCCATGAGCTCTTCTAGCCGGTCCATGGCCGCGATCTCTCTTGGACCACCACACCTGTTCACGATCCTTCTGATCTTGAAGATCTCTTCGAGATAAAGGTCGCTCTTCAAGGCGACATAACGAGTGGCTGCAACCGCGGCCTCTACCACCAGGTTGGATCCTCGGTTCACGGCCTTGAAATCTCTCCAGATAACTTTGCCTTTGACGAACTCTAGAGTGGGAAGGGATATGTCCAAATGAACCGGATCACACTTGAAAAGAGCCCAGGATTCGGCGTTTTTTAGGGTGAGTTCTCCGTCTTTCTGTACGAAATGCTCTTCGGATAAGTCGTTTAACGCTGTCTCCGCAAAGATCATGGGGTCATGTGTTACGTTGGCGACGAATTTGCCAGAAGACATTATGTTATCGTAGGTATGAGATCCAACGAAGAGACGTATCGAGAATGTCTTGCCTTTCTTTATCACGCCAAGAGGCGCTGCGTTGGGTGCGCCGTCCTCGTTTTCGGTGGTGGCTATTACTTCGTTGATTCCGTCGAATATTCCGAGTTGGCCTATCTCTTCAAGATCGTAGATCATCTTTCTCCACTCTTAAGAATAGTACCTTTTATTAGGGCGATGAAGAGGCCGGATGCGATCAGATCTGCGGTGGATCCGGGGTTTACGTCTTCCCTCACGAAATCATTATCCAGAAGTTTGGCCCCTTCCAAGGTTGCGTCGACGTCAGACTCAAGAAGGGCAGCAGCCCTCTTCGATACCTCTTCAGCCTTTTCCAATCCGAACTTGGACTGGATCAGACTGTCTGGAATTTCGGCCAAAGCTTCTAAATAAGTCAGGACCACGCCGTCATTAAGTCCATGTCTTGACACCTTCTCGCTTAGGGTTTCTGCCAGCTTGAAGCTTCTTTTAAATCCCATAGACCACTCTCTTGCGACCAAGTCGTGTCCTTGAGAAAGCTTCATGAGGTCTAGAAGTGTCCAGCCCTCTCGTCTCAGAGTTTCTGCCGATGAAGCGTCTTTCAAGCTCAAGTCTTCCACCTCGGCCACCCTCGCCCCTGCAAGATCAAAGGCTGCGTAAAAGTCGATAGAGTCTTGGACGGTAGAGTTCTCAAGAACTGAAGATACGCCTTTTTCAGATAAGTCTCTGCCCCGTCCATTGTTTCCCGCGGCCATGGCAAGAGGTACGAGCAAAGTGACTGAGCCGAAATGAGTGTTCTCCTCAAGTCCCCAGCATCCCCAGGATTTGACCGCCTCAAAGATAAGTTCGCCGACTGAAACCCCGCCAGATGCGGCCTTTCTGAAGACGGGATAAGACGAGACTGCACTGATGAGGAAATGCCGAAACTCGATCTCGTCGAAATCGTGACATCGATCGACGTTCCCAGGTTTTGGGCTGGAAGATAGCTCTATCAACATAGCAAGCTGGGCAGCTTGAGCTACGCGATCGGGATTCATCTTAAATGCGCAAGGAGACCCCGCCCTTTCAGGTCTGGGAAGAATTGCGCCCTCCATCTTATAATGGTCAATATGGTCAAATCCAACACTTTTGCAGTCTGTGTAATCCGTTTCCCAGATACGATGTTATGCAAACTGACATTCCCTTCGAGGTGGCGAAGCAGGCTTAGGGATAAATCCCATCGGATTCGGCGTGTCCAGAAGCGGGCATAAGCTAGGGAAGTACTCTGCCATTCTTAGTAGCCCACAACGCTGCTGCATTTTGTTGCCCTCTAGTCTAACTGTTTAGTCTCGCTTAGCCGTTCGCAAGCCACAGCCTTTAGGCCGTGGTAGTTGACGAACTCAGCAAATCCTCTGCAAGCTTCTTTTTCAGCATCATGTAGTCTACAGGCGAAAGCCCAACGCGATCCAGAGCCGCATCTCTCATGAAACAGGGTTTCGTTATCTTGCAACACCAAACTAGGCTTCCAAAACATGTCCCCTGGCCGTGCTCAAGCGCAGTTCCCTTTGCAAGCTCCATCTTTCTTTTCACGAACTCTTCTGGAGACATGCCGACCTTTTTCAGGGCACCCATAAGTGGGCAGCGTTTCACTGGCGGACAGCAGAAGGCCATACCTCGCAGATCCCCGCCAGAACAGATGTGTTTAGGGGCGTTGTACCACCCTATCAGTTCACCGTATTTCTTGAAAGTTTCTGAAAGCCAGATGGCAAATTCTGGATCGGTATTGCTATTTAGAGAGATGAGACCTGCGCCCATAGAAAGAACCGATTTTGCCGTCTCAAAGTCGACTGCATCACACTTGGCCATTATGAGTGGCGAGCCGGCGTCGCTTACCTTCTTCACAAGCTTTGGTCCAAGAGCGCCAAGGCCGGTGATGTCTAGGTGTAAAACATCCGTCCCAACCTCCTTAAACGTCTTTGCGGCGGATTTCAGATCGATTTTGTCGTCTGTTGGCCTGAACTTGATCGACAAAACGGCTCCTGTCGCCTTCAAGCTTTTGATCAGGTGTGGCAGAGAGTTAAAGCTCGGCTTTGGACTTGATGATAAATCGATCTCGATGAGGTACCCGCCCTCAGCTGCCATCTGGGCAGCTTCAGTAATTTTTTCAGGATCATCTCCGGTAATCGAGAACCCCAAAGGTGAGGTACCTTTCGCTTTTTCTAGCTTCGCCTTGATCTCAGAAGTCAAGACCTCTTCTGGGTTGAACCCGTTCAGCATCAAAAGCCCCGTGCCATCAAAGCTGCGAAGTTCACCAGAACCGCCATTGGGGGATATAGCCACAACGGGATAGTCCAAATTTAGGTATCCGACTTTCAACATCAATATCGGGCCCCATGCTGACTACACAGAAACTCCATATCAGCTTTTCGGCCAGGCTACTCGTCGAGATCCTGTCATACATGCTAATTCGTTCTTGCCAGAATGTGTCATAGAGCACTATATTTTTGGATAGGAGGACGGCTCAAAAAGGGCGAAAGTTTTCTGCTTGCCTCGCGCACCACCCAGGCGAGCTTAAGGTGGCGCTAAAAGAGAAGCTTTCAGAGTCAAAAACGGGTTGAAGCAGCCTTTTTCGTCATTTTTGTGTACCGACATGTTAATCTTGCCTTGGATATATTGCCATATGGCTTCAACGTTATATGGTGTTTGACGGCACCCTTGTCCCATTTGTGTCGTTAAACACTATTCTGGCAAGGACCAATTGGATAGCTCTGGTTGGTTCTTGACTATAGTCTGTCCTGGGATCACCCCCAAGACAAAACACTTTGGACGAACAGATCCAAAAGGATCTATCGAACACAAAACATGTAAACGTCGACTTCCAGGGACATACGTCTGGCAACAGGCGGAGATGTAATGGCATTAGTGCCCACCCTGGTGATTGAGTCGCTGGAGAATAATATACTCGCTATTCTTCAGTGGTTTGCAAACTGGGTATCAACCGACCTTCTGCCCCAACCTACCGCAGGTTGAAGCGGCAATCCACCCGATTCAAGGGACGGCAGTTGATATCTGTACAAAATGAAGGTGATCGTCTTATGGTATCTTTGAACGTCAATGCAGAAGCTAAGGCCAAAGTACAAGGAAGCGAGGACGCCGATCGCTACCCAATAGTGGCCCAGGTAAAGGGTCCCGGCAAAGATGGCAGCCTTAAGGTTTCGGTGGATCTGAATTCGCCCGTATCCGCCAAAGTTGAGGGCAACCCCGACAATCCCGTGGGTGTGGCGGTTCCTGAACTTCAGGGTATTGCAGATTCCATCTCCAAGATGGCAGAAGGGATCAATGTAGGCGTTGGAAACGAGGGCGAAAAACCCTTGAAGATCGCTTTGGGTCGGATTCCTGTGGACCTGACCATATCAGTCACCTCTCCAAAGGACGAATCTGTGCTCACAGTCAACATAAAGGGCACCATTGGCGATTGATCCAAACCATCGGTCTTCTGAGGACCGATTTCCTTTTCTCAATCGCAAACGATAAGCTGTAACTGGCCCACCGCCCTTCTGGCATATTCTTGAAAGGGTCAGGGTTTGAGGGTTGCCTAACACTCGATCTTATGCACGGAATGCGAGCTATCTACTTTTGCGTTATTTTCCCTTCAAACCCACTAGAGCGCTTGCCAGCATCACGGGCCCTGTGAAATCAGATCTTGCCCTGCTCGAATCCACAAACACCTCGTCCATGATAACGGGCGCGCCAAGGCCCTTTGCACCGGAAAGGAGCATCAGTGTTCGGAATATCAGGTTGCCGGATATGCCGTCAGGGGCGATTATGAGGTCGCTGTCGCGACAGGTTTCGATCAGGATTCCACGATGAATGGCGTTTACGCCCTTTTCTTTGGCGATCCTTGCCACCAGCTCGGCCTCGGCTAAGGTCCTGTCGACCCGATCACTTCTTCCCAGGTCCTCTAACCTCCCACCCGAGAGTATCGAGACCTGCGGCTCTATCCCGATCTTGCGAAGGTACTCTGCGCCCAAAACCGCCAAGTTAAGCCGATCAGATATGGAATCGCCCTCATCGATTCCCACTGGTGCCAAAAAGAAGCACCAGTCTTGCAATACCAGAATCGAGAGCCTTCTTACAGTGACATCGAAGGTCCTGGCAATAGCTCTCATGGCACGAGATGCAGAGACGTTGCCCCTCACGGCGCCATCGATCTTGCCCCTGGAAAGAAGATCTACCAGATCTGAGGCTGGATCGTCTGAGGGAATCGTCTCAAGATCAGTATCACACCCGGGATCACCGACGATCACCACCTCTGCATATTCTAAGGCGGGTTTGATCCCACTCAGGATCAATTGGCCGCCGCCATGAACGCCAATACCAATCCTGGCGCGCCGACTGCGGGCCGCCTTTTCCATCCTTTCTACGAAATTCGCATCCATAACATCCTGTCCGGCCGGATCAGTCCACCTTCGGCGCCAATTTGCATCTCGTCATCAACTTCTCATCCTGTCACCAGTTCATGCCCGAATATCGCGCTCGTTCTATCTTGCCGTTTATCGTTAAGATCCAAAATCACATATCGAAAATCAATTAAGTTCTGGTTATGTTCATTGACGTAGACTATTGAAAGCGATCATCGATTCTCCTTCCATAAAGAGAGAATATCACCCACAATCATATACGTGTATACTACATAACGATCTGCTTCTTCACGACTGGTAATGGTCGTATGAGATCCTTTTTGAGCAGCTCTGAAAGCACCCCAAAGCCGATCTTCCAAGAAGCTAATGTGCGACCCTACTAATTCAGTAAATTTTGATGAATTACTGTTATCGGTCATAAAGCATAACAGTCTATTAACATATTCCTCTTTTCCAATTTTGACCGCTCTCTTTTTATTATTAATTTTGATTGTTCGATTCGGGGATTGTGGTGGAAATACGGCATCTGCCAAATCTTGAAGAATTCGTCTACAACTGTGTACAGCATTCGACCAATCCTCTGGATTCTCCGACTCCAAATTTTCATAGATAGAACTAAATGTTTCGATGGATGAGGGAATTAGTGAACCGATAGATGTATCCACGGATTCTCGTATTCTAGAAAATGCATCTTCAGCCAAACCTGAAAATTTAAGTTCGTAATATTTCTCTGAAACATAATCATAAATGAATATTTTTTTGCTTGAAAGACGATGATGCAACCCAGAGATTTCATGTTCAACTACAAGTCTACTTGGTATCATAAGTGACTCTGCAACTGATGGACCCCACGGTGATGGTTTGGGCATTTCCTCAAGCTTAGAAATGTTGGCTTGCAGTTCCCTTTCAAGCTCCTCTATAGATCCAATTTCATTGTCCAGAATCGTCTGATTATCTGTGTCGTTTAGAATGTGGGCGAGACGTCTGGCCTTTAATGCCATCCCCAATAACGGCATTTCTTCTGCTTCGATACTCCTGAGTAGCTCCTGTGATAGCTCCAGCGCCTCTTTCATCACTTTAGGATTTGCAGGAATGGTTTTGGTCATCATATCAACTCATTACGATCCGGCTTATTTATCGAGTGTTACAATCACATAAAAATGTTAGACATTCATTGAAAATCACAAATTGTTGGCCAATTCGTTGGGATTTCATAAGTGTGGTGCGTGAGACCATTTTTGATATATCTTTCAATAGCCTGCACTCACAACCCTGGATATCATACACCAAATATCACTTAATCCTGAAGTATGTGTTTAGCCCACCTCAATCAGCATCATCAAACCCATTTCATGACGTCTCGCGTGACCAGTTCCAAAGAGCTAATTTCAAGTAACTCCGGCTATTGATATTGTTTTTCTATCTAGCGCAAGTTGTTGGTCTGCGTGTTCTCATTGGACAAAAACAACATCAAGCGAGCAAATTTTTTGGGACGCTAAACACATACCTCCTGGAACTCACTTTATTCCAGTTATGAGATCCTTTTCAAAGTCGAAGAGAACTGCCCTTTCTTCTCCAGAGGCGATCTCAAAACTTCGCTTTTCCGTCACCTTGCCGATCCTGGCAGAGCTCAGACCGCGTTTTTGGAACACCTGGATTACGTCGTCTGCATTCTCTGGCAGTGCCGTCACCACAAAGCCCATCCCAGGATACATCTTCTGCCAAGAGAGCATGTCCATTCCTTCAGGGATCGGTATCGCGTCCAAGTCGATCACGGCACCGGTCTTGCTGGACTCAAGAAGCATCCCGAGAGTTCCTAGCATCCCTGGGTTGCTTATGTCTTTGCCTGCAGTGACAAGGCCCCGCTCGCCAAGTTCTCTCATCGAGCCTAGCTGACTGAGCAGCACATTGCCATCTTTGAAGCTGGTGGTATCCCAGTTGATCTGAAAGCTCGGGTGGACCTTTCCGTCGAGATCCACGCCGACAACGACCACGTCGCCGGGCTTTGCAGTGCTGCTCAGGATCACAGCATCTTTCTTGGCTTTCCCGAGTATCGCCATGTCAAGAGCGCTGTAAGGCGTGTCAGGATGGAAGTGGCCGCCGATTATGGGAACATTGAACTTCTCGATCCCGGTCTTGAGACCTTTGACGACGTCGGAGGCGAGCTTGCGAGAATCTACCGAAAATACGTCTACCATGGCCAGGGGCCACCCTCCCATGGCTGCGATATCGTGGACGTTCACGAGTATTGCGCAGTAACCGGCCCATTCGGCATCTGCTTCCAGCAGCTTGCTCCAGATGCCGTCCGCGGCCAAAAGGAGGACTTCTTCGCCGTTGTCGATCACGGCCGCATCCTCGCCCGCGTAGGCTATGATTTTGTCTGAGTTGACCTCAAAGTTCTGGACGAATTCGCCGATGGCCTTTTTGCGAGTGATCCCGGCAAACTCGCGAAGCTCGGAGGCTAGAGACTCTAGGTTCATCGGTATCCAATCACACCCGGAACGAAAAATAGATGACGGTGGGTGAAACAGATTTATCCGGTTCTCACCAGAATCGTGCTTAACGATACGAATAGGACAAATTTCAAACTCTTACGAGTTAGAGGTTTGTCCAAGAGGTATTGTTAACTTGACTTTGTCAGATTAGACAGTTACAACCCACCGGGCAAACCTTGAACCTGTAGTAGCCACCGCACGCATACAAGTAGATTGAAACGTAATAAGAAAATGACTCGTTATCTGCGTGGCAACATGGGCTCGGTAGTTACCGATTTAGCGATTGAATCTGAAATGTGACAAAGTCAAGGTAGGTCTTTAGGTTATATGTTAGCTACTGAGGAAAGTAGAGTAAAGATCGTTGAAATCCTCTTTCAGTTATAGTGCTTAACGATACCTTTCGGACAAAAATCGAACTCGTGAGAGTTTGATATGTGACCTACTCGTATCTTTGAGCACTATTCCGGCGAGAATCGATTAGGCTCATCTAATCAGTTCTCGACTATAAAAGGCAGGTGAGGTCGTGGGAGTTATTCCAATATCTGACGACAAGACCTTCTTCGGGTTCGTCCAGTCCACCTCAGAAAAGGTATAGGAAGCACTCTGCTGGATGTTGTTGAGACAAAGCTAAAGAAATCCGGGCACGAGCTGGGAACACTGGAATGTTTCAGCAGTAACTGATCGTGCCATTGGATTCGATCGGACAAAAGACTGGAATGTTATTTTTGATTGAATACCCTGCAGCTTGCTGCGGGGTGCGCTGTTTGACTAAAAAAAATTTCTGACCAGCTCTAGATGACGCTAGTGCTGGTGCTGCTGAAAACGTTGCTTTCGCTGCTGGATATCATCGTGGTACCAATCCCGCTGCTTGATATTGATATGCCAGTGCTGCCAGGGCTGTTGCTATAACTCCAATGTATGCCGGAAGATCCCCATGGGTAGTAAGGTCTTGGCCCCCAGCTTTGATATACATTGAACCAGATGCTGTTGCTGTTGTACCAGCCAGTTGGCGCATGAACGCTGTACATCACGTCATGTCTTCCAGGCGAGTCGGCGTAGAACCACATTTGGTACTTTCTGCCTCGTTGTACGTAGCCTGGATAGTACCTTTCGACGTAACCTGAAGAATATCTCTCATAGATCACCAGCGATCCGCTGACTGCGGGAATGATCTCTTCTCTTGCCCAGCTGTAGAGGGGTATATTGATGCCGTATCGGCGGTTCCCATAAGCGTCGATTATATTGAGTCTGTTGGGGCTTACATATTGACTGTAGTAGCCGACCCTCCCAACTTGACCTTGGCTATCTAATAGCATTCCCTTTTGACCATTCACTTGAGTTCCCGTGCTTGACTGCGCTAGAATCATGTCTGCATCGGGTTCATAGGCAGATGATGCTGCAGTGGGCGATGGAAGGACGTCAGATGAGTACCCCAGATCCATCAGCGATTCTGCCTTGCTAGGTTTGTTGGTGGTGTAAAAGGCGGCATATTCTCCGCTAGTCATGGTCGGTTCTGTGCCTGGTGTTTGGGATGGATACTGCCCCATCTCTTGGTATGGGTCATAAGGATCTTGGCCGAAGGGATCTTCGTACGTTCCCGGACCAAATTCGTCACCGTACAAATCTTGGCCGAAGGAACCGTAAAAGGGATCTTCGTAACCCAGTCCAACGACAGAAGGCATGCAAATCAACCCGAATGTTAGGAGGATTATCACAAACTTGTTTGCGTTCATAAGGATCATCTCTGGAGAGAATATCCAATTTGAGTGAATATGAACCTTTTCCATATGTATGATTCAGCTTTGCCCTTCGGTCTCGTATGACTTTGATGTAGGGTTTGTGTAGGCCTGCAAAACCGAGATCGTCTTCAAAGCTCACTTTCACCCACACCGCCAAAAAGGACGCCGAACGATCCCTGTCCGGTTGCTCTGGCCAGAGTGCCTGGGCATTATCCAAGCAAAGCTGGAACCAATTTCAAATATGAGGCCACCCCCCCAACACGGAACTATTTCAAGACGGGTTTGCTTTTTTTCTCGAAATTATGAGGCAGCGTTCTCCTTGGTTGCACTCAACTTTGGAGACTAAAATCAGACCGTCACGTTCCAGTTTCCCACCGGCGGAGACGAATAAGAAAGGCGCGTTGCTACGTTTCCGGTATCGGGCAGCACCTTCCTTTCCAGGGGATCGTCCTTGGAACTTGCGTCAGATACGCCCTGTATGCATCACCGAACTGGGCGATCAGCCGTTTTTCCCAATGGAGCGAGCCCAGGTACAGGTAGATCGTGACGAAGAGGTAGAGCACAAGAAGATTTGTGGTCATGAAGGGAGTAAGCCAGATGATGAGAAAGCCCGCGAAGAAGAACGGGTCCCTTACCCAGCAATAGACTCCCCTTACGGCGAGATACTCAGCGTTTTGTCCGTCAGGTCCTGCAAGCTGGAGCGACACTTCGAACCTGTGGGGCGCATCCGCAAAGGCCCTGAGTGACCAGAGCCCCAAAAAGATCTGGCCCGATACCATCACCCAGCACCAGGGCGAAGGCGCAACGTAAAGAACCCTGCTAGGGTGAAGATAGATCAGATAAATGAGTGGCAGAATCGTTATGAGGGCGATGGCAGAAAAGGCGATCGAATACCAGGGATGAATCTTCTCGCCAAAGATGCGATGGACCCGTCTTTTGAAAGGCAGGCTTGCCATGAGGCTGTGCAGGGTCGCAAATCCTGCGAGGTATAAGATCAAGATCGGAGTTGTGGTGAATTCGGATGACATCTCGGTATTATTTGGGCGGGATGATATTTTGGGTTGGTGCTGACGTTAGCGCCGACTGATCGATGCGGCAACGAGAGTGTTCATTCCTCGCCGTGAACAAATAGCTCGTCGGGGCCGAGGTGGGTTTTGAGCATGATGGTCTTGAAATAGTCGGTGCCGTTCAAGATCAGTGTGTGCTCAACATAACAGACTCTGCCATCTGTCTCGAAGTATTCAGGCCCCAAAGTCTCGATCTCATAGTCTACCTTGACTTTGTCACATTTCAGATTCAATCGCCAAATCGATAACTACTGATCCCATGTTGCCACACAGATAACGAGTCGTTTTCTTATTACGTTTCAATCTGCCTGTATGCATGCGGTGGCCACCACAAGTTTAAGGCTTGCTCGGTAGGTTGTAACTGTCTAATCTGACAAAGTCAAGTTAAGCACTATATTTATCATGGGTGTTTGGGTGGAATAGTATTGTTGGAGGGTAACGTAATTGAACTGGAATAAGATCATCGAGTTAATTTGCTTCGTTGGCCTGATATTTTGCTTTGCATCCTTTGCATCTTCTCAGTCAGAGGATATTCCAAGCGGAATAACATTACAATATACTTCTGACACAGTAACCATCGAAAATGGATTTTCAAAATTGTACAAACGCATTACGATTCCTGGATTGGATAATTGGACTGTTCCTGGTGAACCGGTGGTCCCTTTCAGGACTGCAAAGATTTTGATACCTCAAGGAGAAGTGGTTCAAGAGATAAAAGTCAGGCCTGGAAGTGAAATATATCTTGGCAAGATGCTCATAGAACCTGCACAAGAGCCCGTTCCAATCCAAGACCTCAGTGACCGAACGAAAGCGAGAACGCTCACGCCTCCAAAAGAACAGGTCTATGCTTCGATGGAACCATATCCTAACGAATTGTATTCAGTGGTCGGGGTCCAAAACAAGCAGGGCTACAGCGTCCTATACATCAACCTTTACCCGATTAAGTACATACCTGGAACTAAAGATGTGTACTACTTTGATAAATTTGAAGTCACAGTGATGACAGAGCCTTCTGAAAAATTGGATACAGATTTGTTCAGAGGTAAACCCCAAGATCGAGACCACATAGCAAGCATGGTAGACAATCCCAGGGATATTTCCACTTATGTATCGGATCTCACCCTGACGGAGAGTTCTCGGCTTTTAGAGGGGGACTATGATTATGTGATTATCACCAGCGAATACTTGAAAAATTGTGCTGGTCCTGACAACTTCTACACCTTGCTTGAATGGAAAGAAGAAAAAGGTGTCTCTACTGCAATCGTCACTGTAGAAGATATTTACGACGAATATAACGGGCTGGACAATCAAGAAAAGATTCGAAACTTCATCAAAGATGTATACGGCAATAACGGTGTGACCTACATCCTTTTGGGTGGTGACGCTGACGGGGATGATGTGGGTGGCGAAAGTGGAGATGACATCGTGCCAGTCAGAGGGCTATGGGCAGGAAAAAGCGAATGCAGCCCGCCAAACATACCTGCAGACCTCTACTACGCCTGCCTCGATGGAAGTTACGATTCTGATGGCGATGGGATCTATGGAGAACCTACTGATGGTACCTGCGGCGGTGAAGTGGATCTTCTCGCAGAGGTTTATGTCGGAAGGGCGCCGGTTGACACTTGTGATGAATTGAGAAATTTCGTCAGAAAAACCATCGACTATGAATCTTCACCATGTAACTCCTACCTTAGAGAAGTCTGGATGGTTGGCGAATACCTGGGATTTGGCGGAGTTGGCGACTGGGGCGGAAACTACAAAGACGAGATCAAAGATGGCACCTCTGAAAATGGATACACAACGGTGGGATTCCCTGACGACTACGAGAAGTTCACCCTTTATGACCGCGACTATCCTGGAACGGATTGGCCCAAATCAGAACTGATTGATATAATCAATGCCAACGTTCACGCTATAAATCACTTGGGGCATTCGAACGTAGGCTACACGATGAAAATGGTAAACGCCGATGTTGATGCGTTAACCAACGAGAAGTTCTTCTTTGGATACAGTCAGGGTTGTTATGGAGGTGCGTTTGATAACAGAGGATCCAGTTGTGATTATTACAATTACGATTGCATCTTGGAACATTTCGTAACAGAACCTTGTGGCGCTTTCGGTTTCATAGGCAACTCTAGATATGGGTGGGGTGTGGGCTACTCTACTGACGGGGCTTCACAGAGATATGACAGACAGTTCTGGGACGCCATATTTGGAGAGGATATACGAAACGTAGGTCGGGCAAACCAGGATTCTAAAGAGGATAACATCGGGTTTACATCTGACAAAACTATGCGGTTTTGCTACTACGAAATTAACCTATTGGGCGACCCTGAAACGCCTTACTTGCTACCGATAACGCTGGAGCACGACATAGAGGTCAGTTATCTGGACGCGCCAGATTATCTAAAACCTGGTGAGACTGCCAATATACAATCCGTCATAAGGAACTCAGGTCTGAGCGATGAGGTCAGCATAGGGGTTCAATTGCTAGACGGAGACCTGATTTTGGACTCGTACACCGTTCCTTCCCTAAATAGCGGATCGAGCACTGACGTCAGTTTTACCTGGTCTTCTGATCTCGAAGGTGAATACACTTTGAGCGTATTTGCAGTTCCTGTAAATGATGAGGACTATATCGAAAACAACATCGTGAATGCTGCCATAAAAGTGGTGGATGCCCAAATTCTGTTGATTGACGATGATGATTCGGATAACTACGAGACGTATTACGAGGCGGCTTTATCTGCAAATGGATATAACTACATCGTGCTTGAAAGGTCGCCCACGTTTGAAGAGCTAAGCTCTTTCGATTGCGTGATCTGGTTTACGGGGGACGATTCCGAGGAGACGCTCACAGATGACGACCCGGCGAACTTATCTCAGTACTTAGACGCTGGCGGAAGCCTCTTCGTGTCAGGTCAGGACATCGGTTGGGATATCAACGACACAGACTTTTACGGAGACTATCTACACGCAGAATATGTGAGGGATTCCACCAGTATAGACGCGCTTGAAGGAGTGGCAGAAGACCCCATATCAGACGGCTTGGTCATAAACATAGATCAGTTCTTCCCAAGCGAGATTGCACCTCTTGAAGGCGCTTTCGAGGTTTTTAACTACCAAGGTGACGGCTGCGGCGCGGTAAGGGTGGATACAGGAACCTACAAGGTGGTCTACTTCGCCTTCGGGTTTGAGGCGATAGACAGCGAGGCCGACAGGAATGGGGTGATGGGCAAGGTTCTTGAATATCTCTCTTGTGGAAATAAGCCGGATATGTTCAGTGTATATAGGCGTTCGGCTCAGGCGGGACGCCACAAATTTTTAATATGATGGGATAATTGCATTGGGAGGAGTTATGTGATTGAAGGGGTGGCATAGGTGGAACTACATTCGAAATTCATCTTAGAGTTTGTTATGTTGTTGGGTGTATTTGGCGCGTTCTTTTTCTTGAATGTGGCCGTTTCTGCAGGCGATGTGAATGATTTTCAGATGCAAGACCTAACTTTTGACTTCACCTCAGATGATGAATTGCGTTCAAAAGTTGCGCATCTCCAGAACGAAAGTGATGATATTTTTGAGTCTTTGGAACACATATACATCTCTGGGGATCATGCTGTGTCAGACGGTGAATTTGCATACTCTGAAGCTGGTGAAGTTTCTGACTCAGTTGATGATCTTTCAATGGGCGATACTGTAGTCTGCGACCCAATAGTCAATATTGGGTTTGATCCGGCTTACAACGCCACCAATCCGGATTATCGTGTCTCCGATAGCCCTTACATGCGATTGGCTGACATAGAAGATTGGGTACCTATTATCCCACCTGAACCACGGGAAGTCAAAGGAATAGAGGATCCTACTGCCGTGGAGATATATGATGCGACAACAGGAGATACGGTCATAATTCCAAGTGACGACGTAACACAACAGGTCGTTGAGACCAGTTCGAATTCGACGCCGCCATTTGAGGGGTTACTACCCATAGGGGTTTTGCCGTTAACGGTTTTCCCTCCTGATGATCGTGTCCAGATAGCAGATACCACCGCGTATCCTTGGCGAACTATTTGCAGGTTAATTATCAAATTTCCAGGTAGTACCAGTACGTATATTGGCTCTGGGGCTATAATTGGATGTGATGACGGGCATGGGTACCATGTTCTAACGGCAGGGCATAACGTCCATGATCTTTCCCTTGGCGGTTGGGCAAGTTCAGTTAAGGTAGTTCCAGGACTTGACGGCAATTACATGCCGTATTACTACGCATGGGATGCCAATATACAATCTTATACCGGTTGGACACAAAATCAAGATCATAGGTACGACTGGGCGGTAATAACCTTAGACCGAAATCTGGGAGATTACACGGGGTGGATGGGTCGCATGACCAGAAGTTGGTTCAGCTCTGTTTATACTGATGGCTTGAACACTGCAGGTTATCCAGGGGATAAAGGCGGTTATACCATGTGGTACGACTTTGACGATGGTAAAACTGCCGACGAATATAACCACTGGTATTACATGGATACATATGGTGGTCAGAGTGGCTCTCCAGTATGGAGATTAGAAGATTCTGATAGGTACATACTCACAATTCATGCCTATGGCGACGATGGATCTGGGAGCAATCACGGGACCAGGTTAAATCAGGACAAATATGACCGCATTATTACTTGGTGCAACGAAGATACGCCACCTACTGATAAAGCCGACCTAATAGATGACGGTCAAGCTCATTCTGGCTTTAGCCCTACAAATATAGCACCTGGCCAGAATTTCCAAGTATATTGTGATGTGCGTAATATTGGTACGACAGATTCTGGTGGGTTTTATGTATTATATTATGCATCAACCAATAATATAATCAGTACATCTGATTATCTCATAGGCAGTGATTATGTATCATCCATTTCCCCGTTCTCATGGGCGAATTCTGATTGGTCAGGAGCTTTCCCCAGCATTCCTGCTGGAACTTATTATATCGGCTGGATAATTGATAGATATGGTTATGTCTCTGAATTTGACGAAACTAACAACATTGCCTACAAGGATAGCTATCAGTTGGTCGTAAATTCGGTGAATCACCCGCCAAATAAACCGACCACGCCTTCAGGTACAAGTTCAGGGAATCCAGGTATATCGTACAGCTACTCAACATCAGCAACTGATCCCAATGGCAACCAGGTGAAATACACCTTCGACTGGGGTGACGGAA
>Ga0208771_1000548_pt1 | contig 22607 bp, 24 predicted proteins | sample AntAceMetag02UKX_FD_184775 | JGI IMG/M metagenome (GOLD analysis project Ga0208771, IMG submission 184775) | Saline lake microbial communities from Ace Lake, Antarctica - Antarctic Ace Lake Metagenome 02UKX (SPAdes) (version 2) | ecosystem: Environmental > Aquatic > Non-marine Saline and... | reverse complement strand
TGAGTGCCTAAACACGTACGATGAAACTAATCAGTTCTCGCCAGAATAGTGCTTAACGATACGAATAGGCCAAATCTCAAACTCTTACGAGTTAGAAATTTGTCCGAAAGGTATCGTTAAACACTATAGTTCACACAAATTCGAACGCATTCCTCCCCCCACTAAAGTAGGGGGGGATCCTGCTGCGTTCGTCCTGAAAGCTCAACAACTTCGATCCTCAAAACCTCCTAAAGCCCAAAGTAAGAAAACTCAGGAGGATGCTAGAGGCGCGATTCTGATCGAAGTTGACCCAGAATTGACAGGATGGGCAAAGGTGCCCCGCAAGTTAGAGCCCAATTGAGCCCCTACCAACCCTTCCGGAGCATCCGGGCCACCATGCGAAGAATATTACACGAAGAATATCACCAAAAGCCCAACGATAATCATGGGCACGAATATGAGGGCCACCCGCGTTCCAAACTCTCTTGTCCCTAGAAGGAAGGTTATCGAGAGTTTAACCAGGGTGTTGGTCATTGTGGCCAGAGTAATGGAAGCGACTGCCACGTCTTGGCTCACCGTGGTCTTGGCCAAAGTTGCCATCGAAAGGGTTATGGCATCCACATCTGCAAGACCTGCAACCACGCTTGCGGCATAAGTTCCAGCTTCGCCAAAGTAGATGCTCGAAAACTTCGAGATCAGAAGTATCAAGGCGAAGAAGGCTCCGAACTTGAGGGCTGGGGATAATTTGAACGGGTCTTCCAGGCTGACGTCGGTTTCTATGCTTTCTCTTTTTCTGAAGAGAAAATACGCCAAGACCACGCCGGTTACCGTCATGCTGATCAAGGGATAAAAGAGGGGCCAGAAGAGATCTTTGTTCACCACCAATACTTCCAAGAGGATTCGTGGAAACATGGTACAGCTGGCGATGGTGGTGGCGAAAACCGCAGAGGGAATTATGTTTCTTTGAAGCTTGACTTCAGCTGCCATGGTGGTGGCAACAGCAGTGCTTGAAACAAGACCGCCCAGTATGCCTGTGATGCTCAATCCTTTTTCGGTGCCGAATATCCGGATCATCACATAGCCGACGTAACCTATCAGGCTGACGAGCACTACCATCAACCATACGTTGCGAGGGTTTAGAACATCAAAGGGACCTACCGTCTCGTTTGGTAACAACGGCAAGATAATGAGAACGATTATACCCATCTTTAGAGTGTCTAAAAGTTCTTCGTCCTTGACCTTCTCGACGTAACGGTGAGCAGTCTTCTTGACTGCAAGGATCACCGTCACTAGGATAGAAAGGGTTATGGCCAACATGATGGTGCTTTTGTAGTAACAAAGTGCTCCAAGGACGAAGGCGATCACCGTTGCGACCTCAGTGGTGAAGTCGATCCGGCCAGTGGACGCTTCTGAAGCAGCATATCCTACTGCCACCATAACGACGAATCCAGCAAAGGCCACCAGCATGAAGATATTGCCGTACTGGGCTGCCACGACGGCTGACAAAGTTCCTAATAGAGAGATCAGGATGAAAGTGCGCAGGCCCGCAATGCCACGTTCCTTTTTTTCGAGAAGATCGCGTTCCCTTTCCGTGCCTATGAGCGCCCCTATCAGGATGGATATGAGAAAGGGATAGACGTCACTGAAGACTATGGATTCCATGTAGAGCTCGCCAAAGTCCATCGCATTTCCTTCAAACGCGCACCGGATAATAATTTATCGCAACCTTCTACCCTGTGTCCGCACCACTTATGTTCCCAAGTCGAACCTCACGTCAAATACTTCATCGAGATACGCCATCTCAAAAGGGATGTGCAAGGAAATGGCGACGAAAGACGCTTGTGATCGACTTTTCGAGTGTATACGCCGCTTGGAAGGAGTTTATGGGATTCCAGGTCCAGCCAGATCCGGGCCTGTGGATATTTTGGTCACCACCATATTGTCCCAGAACACCACTTCTGCCAACACTCATCGGGCCTTTGAGATGCTCAAGAGCGCCTATCCCGATTACGAAACGCTTCTTGGCGCCACTGATGAGGAGATTGCAGGTCACATAAGGTGCGGGGGGCTTGCCAACATCAAGGCAGGACGGATAAAGGAGGCTCTTGAGCGGATCAGAAACGACGCAGGGTCTATCGACCTTGAGTTTCTGACGGGGATGGGGCCAGAGGCGGCGCAAGATTATCTGATCTCCCTTCCTGGTGTCGGTCCCAAGACCGCGGCGGTAGTCCTCCTGTTTGGCTTTGGAATGCCGCGTCTTCCAGTGGACACTCACGTCAACCGCCTTTCAAGACGGCTCGGATTCGTGCCAGAGGGCGCAAGCATAACGGAAGCACAAACTGTTCTTGAAAAGATAACGCCTCGCGAGAAATACTGTTCTTTTCACGTCAACTTGATCCGTCACGGAAGGGCCGTGTGTAAGGCTCGATCGCCCCGGTGCGGGGAATGCGTCCTCAAAGATATCTGCCCATATCCCGATGCCCCAAGCCAAAAGGGTTAAATGGTAGAACAGTAACCAAAGAGCCACTGCGCTCCGGTAGTGTAGCTCGGCCAATCATGCAGGACTCTCACTCCTGTGACTGGGGTTCAAATCCCCACCGGAGCATTCTTTTGCTAATTTTGGGTTTTATCTTTTGCTTTTTCCGATAGTTTCATTAGACACAAATGAGCCAATAAATATGTATGAAGTCCATTTGGCGCTTTGTGCTATTAGTTTTTGCACTCTCAACCATGTTCGTGTATACTTGTATAGCGGAAATCCCCAACCTGGAAGGGAACTGGACCGGTTTTCAGAAAGGATTTTATAAAGAAAGAGGTTACGTCGGGCTGACGGAAAGCAGCGTCATAAACCTTACTATTACGGAGCAGAAGGACCGTCTTTTCACGGGGTATATCACATACAAGCTGGTAAACGGGACTGAAAGGGATGAAGGTTTTGCCGGAGCCATCTGTTTAGATAATGAGACATTCTATATCGCCGAGTTTGGCAAGGGTTATGACCTGGGATCGATAATTTCTGACGATGAAATTGAACTGATATACTTTGAGGGCGGAGAAATGGCGGTGGTCGCCATCGATAGGTTTTATCGTACAAATTATTTTGAAATGAATACCCCACAGCTTGCTGCAATTGGGATGGTCAAATAGCCAACTTAACAATTTGAATCGGTCCACGGATAATTTGAATATTGTGGATCGGGGTGGCATATGACTGGCTTAAGAATGACTCCATTTGCGGTCTATCGACTTAACAGGGCGGCGGCGCGAATCATGCCCCGCTGCTTGCAGCGGGGTGCGTCGCCGCCAGTTTGACTAATATTTTTACATTGTTCAAGGTTGAATCTATGAGTTATGGGCGTTCTAGGCACACTTTCTTCGAGGACGAGATGGTGTGGATGCCTAAAGACGCAAAACCTTTTCATCAGGCACCAAGCAAGTCTAACCATGTTCGAACCTGATGAGGAGTCCACAGTTTTAGAGATCGTCTGCGGTCTTTTGAATATCACGTCCGATGAGATGATGGAAATAGGCGATACAACCAAGAAAGCGCTCTTTGATCCATCTGTCGAAAACGAGGAGATGGGTATCGAACAGCTCAAAGGTGCTCTAAAAGAGATGTCAAACGAGCAAGCAGTGATAGCAGGCATGTTCCTCTCAGGCCTTCTGCGATACAACCTGGCACAGCAGTATATGCAAGCGATGAAAGAATCAGATGGCTGCCAGTGCCAGAACACTGAGGGAGTGCCCGATAAGTTACTGGAACGACCTTCTAGTCCATCACCCGAAGACCAATCGTAGTTTCTGCTCGATTATATCACAATCTTAAAAAATAAATTTGAGGTAGTGATGTGGATTTATCTAGCCCACACCGAGAGCGTGCTCCTGCAATGCACTGCGTTGTAGGGCAGCATGTCTCCAGTTTTGTAGTAAATTGCCATGTCATGGTCTGCGGTCCATTCGCCACTTTCATTGATGTCGTACTCTACACCTATTGTCCAGAGACCGCCGTTTTCGAAGTTGACTGTGAACGTGCCGTCCTCACCAGAGGTTCTCCTCTGAACGTCAGGACTGTTGTGGGCGTCCCAGGTCCAGTATGAGGCGTAATAATCGGCAGAAACTGGCTCTCCTTCATAGGTTTATCGTTCCTGTGAAGTTATCTCCAGTTTTGAGCTCGTAAGGGGCCTCGTCAAAGTTGATCTCAAGTGGGAAACCGGCCTTCCAATTGGGGTCGGACTCGGCATCACCGCAGTGAATTATCGCCTTTGCAGAATCGCAGTAGAGCTTGGGGTCGCTAGCTTCGCCATGCCAGGCCATGTCGTAACTCCAGGAGACCTCTGGGATGCTAAGACGTAGTCTCCGGGCCAGTAGAACGCGACCTCTGATGACGAGTACTCCATCCATCCATCCATATCCGGCAAGCCAGTTTCTAGTCTCCGTGGCCAGGTCCAGCCTCTGGCCGTCGGGGGTCACAAGGTAGGTGCCATTCATCAGTGGAACATAGATCCCGGTTGAAGAGGTGGCGTGCCCGAAGAAGGAATACACTTCCTTGACGTCGCCGACTTCTGCAACGTCTTCGGTTTCCACCCAAAGGCTGTGCGCGCTAGCAGAGATCACGAGCAGTTCGATTATAACCAATGTCGTGCTAATATATCGATTCAATATATCATCAAATAGCATAAACTGTCTATTAGTATAAACATGTTGGTTTGTAACAATTATTCACACTAAGATATGTTTGATATGATCAAAAAGTCAATTCTGAATCAGCTCAGCATCGTAAATGCTGCCTTCGGACCATCGGACGAAGTGCCAAGCAGTTTCGTCACCATTTTACGCGGATCTTTGGCGTGACAGCACGAAAGAGAAACGTAACTACTCAGGTACCCAAAATCGGCCGGAGGATATTGGTTTTAGATGTTCAGGGTAATCTGGCCACAGACTCGTATCAGAACAAAAAACGATATCAAATGACCACGAATTAAAAAAATCAGTTTAGTTGGCGGCCAAACAAGCATCTTGTAAATTGCGGCTACTGGTGCTGATCATGGTACCTGAGTAGTTACCGAGAAACGCTACTAAATTGAAGGGTGTCATAGCCTGGATCAGATCAGAGATATCTTCATTAGGTGAGATGGTTATCGTTTAAGTGGACGGTTGGCATGGCACGAAAGATATACCTTGTAGAAAATGACGGCACACTTCGATCCCTTGAGGAACAACTCTACGACAGCGAAGATCTGCTCCAAACTTTGTTGGAGACGTATCCAGATCTGTTGGCCGGTGACCAAATAAGTGAACAGTCACCTCGGCGCTGGCTTCCTGTTTTTCGGGAAATTGGCGTTCCTGATGGAGATCAGGGAGCTGATCGATGGTCGCTCGACCACCTGTTTCTCGATCAAGATGGGATACCCACTTTGGTTGAGGTGAAGCGCAGCAGCGACACCAGGATTCGAAGGGAAGTCGTGGGCCAGATGCTCGATTACGCGGCCAACTCAGTGGTTTATTGGCCCGCAGAGACGATACGCTCCAAGTTCGAAGCTCGCTGTGATGACTTGAGTGAAGATCCCAGACGATTGGTAGCCGATCTACTGGATATTGGTCCAGAAGATGAAGTCGATGTGGAAAAATTCTGGGACGAAGTCGAGACAAATTTGAGGGCTGGCAAAGTCAGACTGCTCTTTGTGGCAGACGAAATACCCACAGAACTTCGAAGAATTGTCGAATTTCTGAATGAACAAATGAATCCTGCAGAGGTACTGGCAGTTGAGATCAAGCAGTACATGGGAGGGGGGATAAAAACTCTGGTTCCAAAAGTGGTCGGCCTAACATCAAACCCCCCGGGAACTAAACCAACGAAGTGGAATGAGCAATCTTTTTTCGAAGAGATGAAAAGGAGATGTGGCATAGAAGAAGCCGAGATTGCGGGGAATATTCTGGAATGGGCAACAATGAATGTGGACCAAATATTTTGGGGCAAAGGGAAATACGATGGTTCTTATACGCCCAAATTGTACCACAACGATCAGTATCATTGGACAATTGATGTCTGGACATACGGAACAATTGATGTTCCCTTTGGATATATGATTAGCCGGCCACCCTTTGACGAGGAGTCCAAGCGCTTAGAATTGTTGCACCGCTTGAACCAAATTCCTGGAGTGGACATACCTGATGATAGAATAGACCGATTTCCTCGTTTCAACCTTTCCGTGTTGAAGGACGAATTAGCATTTGGGCAGTTTATAGAAACGCTCGACTGGGTTGTTCATGAGATCCGCTCTGCCTAAAAATTAGGTGGTAAGTATGATTCTACATGACAAAATTGTACAAAAAATAAAAGATCATCACAAGAAACTAGATGCTGAAGGTAAATTGCTATCTAAGGCACAACTGGATAAGCACTACGAAACTTTTCGGAAGAGGTTTGGTCCTGACAAGCTGAAAGATCTCGATGGGGAAACCCTGTTGGAAACGATTCATGATCATGGAAACAAAGATAGTTTAGTCTACTGGCTAGAGTTCAAAAATGATGATGAATTTCCGGCCAGATTTGGCAGCATAGCTGGTGGAAGCGCTTTGAAATTTGGGATCTATCGGCGCAAGAAAACCGGAGTGTGGACAACAGGAAGTCCTCAAAATCAAAGAGAGATCTCCACTGAAGAGGCAATTCATCTTGCCAGAATGCATCGGGACCAGCTCATAACGGGTGCTGAATTGCTGGGCAGTCTCCCTGAAAATGGGGCCGATGAAGATTACCTAAAATTGCAGCTTGAAATGGACAAGTCGGCTCCATCGATCAGCAATTCTGCATGGGGACATAAGTATCTAAGCTTGCTCTATCCGGAAAAATTGGACGATTATCATGTTCCTGATTATCAGAGATTTCATCTCATAAAAATGCTTCAAATGCCACCTGAAGGAAACGGTCGATACATCTGTGCTGGACGATATGTGTCCATAGCCCACGAACTGGGCATTCCCATGAATAGTTTGACCTCCATACTGAACAGCTTTAACAAAAGCCCCCATCGGTATTGGCGCATTGGGACAACAAAAGGCCTCAAGGGAAGCAGTGAATGGAAAAACATGCGAGATGGAGGGTATATTGCCGTTGGCGGGGATGATCTTGGAGATCTTTCGCATATCTCGAACGATAAAGAGGGCAAAGCAAAAATTCAAGAAAAGATGGAAACATATTATCCTGGATCTTCGGGTGTGCCGACCAAGCGGACTAATCAAGTATTCAATTTCATTTTCGGAATAAATGACGGAGATCTGATCCTAGCGTGCAGCGGGATGAAAGTTTTAGGCGTGGGCAAGATCACAGGTGGATATTTCTTTGAAGAAGGGCTAACTTTCGTCCATCGCCGTCCCGTTAAATGGCTTTCGTTAGAACCATGGAATCTCCCTGAAAAAGAAGGAATTATGAGCATCCTACATGAAATCAGAAGATATCCCAATCTCATCGAAGTAGAGACGCATATTACCAACCCAACTCCGCCACCCGGTGTCCACCACCTGATTGACAGAATTCAATCTATCCTCAAACGCAAAGGCCAGATGATCCTCTATGGACCGCCAGGCACTGGGAAGACCTATTGGGCGGAGAAGGCAGCCTTTGAGCTTGCGGCTCAATCCAACTTCCAGAGAGGATTTGACGAGCTTTCCGATCATCAGAAGAATTCCATAACCGGGAACGTCGAGAGCTTCGGTGCGGTGAGAACGTGCTGTTTTCATCCGGCCTACGGCTACGAAGATTTCATCGAGGGATACAGGCCTGAACAGGCCGACGACCAGATGATATTCACGCTTCGAAGCGGAGTCTTTAAGAAATTGTGCAAAGACGCTCAAGATGATCCAGAGACGAGCTTCTACCTGGTAGTAGACGAGATCAATCGAGGCGACATTCCAAGGATTCTCGGCGAGCTGATGACGATCCTCGAAAAAGACAAGCGCGGAAAGTCCATAACCCTCCCCACCAGCGGCGAGCAGTTCAAGGTGCCAAGTAACGTCTACATCATCGGGACGATGAACACTGCCGACCGATCCATCGCTTTGCTTGATGCTGCCCTCAGGCGGCGCTTTGGCTTCATCGAGCTGATGCCAGACATGTCGGTTTTGGGTGAAGCGACTGTGAGGGGGATCCGCCTTGGAAGATGGCTTGAAGCCCTAAACCAGAGGATCTGCGAAAACGTGGGAAGGGACGCTCGAAATCTCCAGATCGGCCACTCTTATCTTCTCAGGGATGACGGCACGCCCATCACCGACTTTTCTGAGTTTGCAAGGGCCCTCCACGAGGACATAATCCCGCTTTTGGAGGAGTACTGCTACGAAGACTACAACACTCTGGAAAAGATTCTGGGGGCAGGAATTGTGGACGTGAATGACCAGAAGATCCGCCACGAGCTTTTCAAACCCTCTGGCCAAGACGAACTCCACCAGGCGATAGAGCTGATCTCGTTTGACGCATCCAGAAGTGTAGGGGGCGATGCCGATGAATAATACATGGACGTCAAATAATAATGTAGATCGACAGAAGGAGGCTAAGGCTTGGTTGAAAAAGGGCAACTCATTCAGGAGAAAGAAAGAGCATAAGAAAGCTATAGAGTGCTACGACAAAGCCTTGGAGATAGACCCCAAGTATGCCGACGCTTGGGATGCTAAAGGATGTGAGCTATATGAAATGGACAGGTCTGATGAAGCCATACCATGCTACGATAAGGCTATAGAGATTAAGCCAAAAACGCCACGTTTCTGGAACAATAAGGGCGTAGCATTCGAAAGCTTGGATAAAATCGACGAAGCCCTTCTATATTATGAAAAGGCCATCGACGTCAGGTCAAATTACGCGTTTCCATGGTGCAACAAAGGCAATTTGCTGGATGACCAGGGCAAACATGATGAGGCAATCGAATGTTACGAGAAGGCCATTCAGGCGAGGCAGAAATATGGCTACGCCTGGTATCTGAAAGGATGGGCACTAATTGAGCTTGACAAATATGAAGAAGCTTTGGACTGCTTTAACAGAGCAATCGAGATAGACCCCAAATACGAAAATTCCTGGATCGGTAAAGGAGACGCTCTTCATTACTTGGATCGGATAGAAGAAGCGATCAAGTGTTATGACAAAGCAATCGATTTGAACTCTGATTCATACGCTTGGTCAAGTAAAGGCAGCGCCCTTTTGAATTTAGAAAAATATAAAGAAGCATTTGATTGTTACAATAAATACATTGACGATGTGAATCCTGAAGACGGCTCTGCCTGGAATGGCAAAGGTATTGCTCTTTATTATCTGGGCAGAAAAGAATACGCGGTCGCTTGTTACGACAAAGCAATTGAATTGGATCCGGAAGATTCGTTCAGTTGGTCCAATAAAGGTGTGGTCCTGTTCGATTTAGGATTATACGAAAAATCTTTAGAACATCATAACAAATCGATTGATATAGTCCCCGAATACTCGAACGCCTGGGATGGAAAAGGAAAAGCCTTACAGGCTCTTGGCAGGAGCGCCGAAGCCGAGGTGGCCTTCGCCAGAGCTCGTGAGTTGAACGGTGACGAAAAACCTGTGGTCGAACCTGACCCTGTCCCTTTGCCCGAGATCGTCCAGGACATTCAGTCGATCCTGGAGCGCAAAGGCCAAGTGATCCTCTACGGCCCGCCAGGAACCGGGAAGACCTACTGGGCCGAAAGGGCGGCCCAAGAGATGGCGGCCCTCGACCGCTACGACATGTCCTTCGATCGACTTTCTGAAGGGCAGAGGGGATCTCTCCTCAACGGCGGAGATGATTCCGGCGCCGTGAGGATCTGCTGCTTCCACCCTGCCTACGGATACGAAGACTTCCTTGAAGGTTACAGGCCGGAAGAGACGAACGGCAAGATGAGCTTCATTCTCAGAGATGGGATCTTCAAGAAGCTGTGTAAAGACGCTCTTTTGAATCCTGATTCCAAATTCTACCTGATAATAGACGAGATCAACCGAGGCGACATTCCCAGGATCTTTGGCGAATTGATGACGATCCTCGAAAAGAACAAGCGAGGAAAGCGGATAATTCTCCCAGTCTCTGGAGATCAGATGCAAGTTCCAAGGAACGTCTACGTAATCGGGACGATGAACACTGCTGACAGATCCATCGCGCTCCTCGATACGGCCCTTCGGCGCCGGTTTGGCTTCATCGAAGTTATGCCAGACGTATCGGTACTGGGCGATTCTGTCGTGAAAGAAATCCATCTGGGCGAATGGCTCGGCGCCTTCAACCGTCGCATCTGCGAGAACATAGGTCGTGACGCTCGAAATCGCCAGGTCGGCCACTCGTACTTGATGGAAAAGGGCGAGCCGATATCGAGCTTGTCGAGTTTCTCTCAGGTGGTTCAAGACGAGATAATTCCTCTCCTTGAAGAGTACTGCTATGAGGACTATTCTACCTTGGAGAAGATCCTGGGACGAGAACTGGTCGACGTTCAAAGACAGATGATCAGGCACGAGATCTTCGAAGATTCGAGGGAGATGAGGGTGATGGGGGCGGAGGTGTTCGTCAGGGCAATGTCAGAAATTTCGAAAGATGGATTTGATCTCATCCCAGTGTTGATGCAGGGATCAAACGTTTCAGAGGAAATCGAGAACGATTCTTGTGATGACACCGAGAGGATTGATGGTGATGGGTGAAAATAAAATATCCATCACGTTATCTGAGTGGGAGAGTTGTGATCCAAAGTCAAACAGCATTCTAGAGGGCGTTTTTCTCAAAGACGACCCTGCTGTCCAGAAGATCGCCCAGATTTTATCGAAAAGTAGGATGCTAGAGATATCAGAGCTTAGAAAGGGCCTCTCCATCAGATCATTCTCCTACGTCGGAAGGGTCGAGCTTGGCGACCTCCAGATCACCATCCGCCCGAAAATTGAGGGCGCCCCCTTGCTCCAGCTCTTGAGGTACGCCTACGGACTTCGAAACCTCCGTCTCTTCACCCCAACCGATTACTTTCCTGAGTCACGGACCTTCCAGGACCTTTTCATCAGCCAGCTGGCGGCAGAGGCAAATGAGCTGATCGCACGAGGACTTCATCGAAGATACGTTCGCCTCGACGAGACGATAGCAAGCCCGAGGGGCAGGATCAACATAAAGAGAATCGCAAGAGAGGGTGGAATCGCCCAAGCGGCTTTGCCTTGCACCCACTATCCCAGGCTCGAAGATTGCCTGGTCAACCAGGTCCTGCTCGAAGGCCTCCGCCTCGGAGTGCGGCTCACCGACGATATGCGTCTTAAGGCGAATCTCCGCCGCCTTGCAAGAATCATCCAGGATGGGATCTCCCCTATCAAACTGAGCCTGGAGACCGTGACGCGGCTGCACCGAGAGATGACGAGGCAGACGGCGGCATACAGGCCATCGATATCGATCATCGAGCTTCTCCTCCAGTTCCAAGGTGTATCTCTAGAGGACGGTGGACGTGAATTGAATCTTCCCGGCTTCCTCTTCGACATGAACCGTTTCTTTCAAGCGCTTCTATCTCGGTTTTTTCGGGAGAACCTGTCGGGGTATTCGGTGCTGGATGAATATTGGCTTCGAGGCATGATCTCATACACTCCAGAACACAACCCCAAAAATCGGCGCGCACCAGATCCTAGGCCCGATTACGTGATTCAACGAGAATCGAGAGTTGTCTCAATTCTGGACGCCAAATACCGGGATCTATGGGAAAAATCGTTGCCCCGAGATATGCTGTATCAACTGGCGATCTATGCCTTGAGCCAAGGATCCGGTGGAACTTCGACCATTCTCTACCCGACCACTGCAAACGATGCCGAAGAGTCAAAAATCGAGATCAAGGATCCAGTTCGTGGAAGCAGATGCGCTCAGGTCGTCTTGCGCCCGGTTGATCTATACTATTTAGAGGGTGTAATATCACACGAAACTGCTGTTCAAAATAGGATAGAATATGCTCGGTGGCTGGCTTTCGGGGATGATCATTCTAAAAGGAGTAATAGATCATAAAAAAGTCGGATCTTCGCTGTTTTATGTGGATCGGACAAGCATGCAACAGCCTTTTTTCGTGGCAATCACCGTTAGCTTGCATTCTGTATAGCTTGTTTTCACTTTGAAAAGGGTGGCGGCACAGAGGTGAGGCGACCTCATATCGCAGACTCCGTCTCCCACCAGATCGTTGCCCATTTCGTTCGGTTTTTGAGAATGGTGTGACCATCTTCCACGACGATACTTTCAGATATGAACTTCCTGACGATCTCTTTTGCTTCTGGGGACGTGGCCCTCAAGTTCTCGATCCAGAGGGTTACCGCTTCCTCACGACTCGAAAAAGGCTGCCTGTACTCAACTTCAGATATCTCGACGTTGGCACAGATCCCCATATCGTAGAGTATGTTGTATAGGCAGACGTATCCAGGACTGGGTTTATATTCCTCTTCATAGAGCCGTTTCCATAGCTCGTTGTAGTACCCTGTGTTTCTATTCGCAGAGGTGATGAGATAAACGCGCTTTTTTGCGAGAAGATCCATCTTCTGAAGTGCCGCCTTCATGTCTTTCATCAGAAGTGAGTGGGACGCTATCAACACGTCATGTGACTCCATTTCTTCGAAGGGCGTGATGTCATCCCAGAACTTCTTTACGTATCTTATGTTTGAGAGGTTCTCTGATTGAGCGTTTTGTTCCAGGCAGTCAAGCATCTTCGTGGAGGGTTCAATAGCAGTCACGCTTTTTGCAATCCTAGCGATGGGTATGGTTAAAGCGCCAGTCCCCGCACCTATGTCTATCACAGTGTATTTGGGGCTCAATCCCATCTTGGATATGGTCTTAACGGAAACGTCCCGGTTAACCTTTCTCTGATTTTCCAGCTGCTTTGCTCTTTGATCCCAGAAATTGTTGCCGTCGCCATGAAGGCGTCTCCATGAGATGCCTTCCATGTTTTCCATCCAAACTCTATTCCAATCCACACTTCCCGTCATAGTTCTGATGGGTTTTGTTTACATAGATAAACCAATCGCTTCTCGTATAATATAAAATAGTTAGAAATAAACATATTCTACATTCTTAACTCGTGGGAGCGGAAAATCTTCATCATTCAGGAGGGATAGTTCACGCCACGAAAAGACCACGGCAGTTGCCCTCGCCAATCGTGGCCTGGGACCCAAGACCGCAAACCCATCTCATGAGAAGATCTCCGCAAGATGAAGATGACTTCTACAGATACATGCACAAGGTCGAAAGAGAATATGCCAAGGCCAAGAGGTATCTGGTCATGATCAAACATTTGATCGAAAGTTCTTGATCTCGTCAGTCCCAAATAGGTGTTCAGCTAAGTGGCTGAAAGGATGTCGCCCACCCCTTCTCAAGTCACCTTGGCTTTGGTCCTCTATCTCATCCTTTTCGCCACTCTTCACAGCTTCTTGGCAAGCCTCTGGTTTAAGAGACTGACTCGAAGAGTCCTGGGACCAAAAGTCGATCGAGGATACCGTTTGAGCTACAACTTGTTTGCCACCCTCTCGATTGCCCCTCTCCTTTATGGGCTCTATATTTTTCCTGGAGAGACCCTTTATGTGGTGCCTTCACCTTGGCGCTGGCTCTTGATTGCAGGTCAGTTGCTTGCGTCCCTCGGATTCATCAAGACCTTTCTGGTGACTGATCCACTTCAGTTCCTGGGAATTAAGCCTCAGAAAAAGGAGGCACTCGTAGTGACCGGTTTCTATTGCCGTGTCAGAAATCCCTTGTTTCTCTTCGCCCTAATGTTCCTCTGGCTTACACCCTTCATGACCACCAACCTCTTCGCCCTCTACTTGATCGCAACCATCTACTTCTACCTTGGCGCCATTCATGAAGAGAGGCGGCTGGTCGCTGAATTTGGCGATGCCTATCGAGAATATCAGCGTCAAGTGCCCATGATTATACCCCGGTTGAGATGTCATACCAAATCCCTGCCGTAGATCCCAACAACTGTCGATCTCGGTTGCTCACCGATTTTGATTGATTCTATATCTCCCGTGGATCTCAACGCCCGTAAGCTGCCTCTGTTTCACCTTTCTGGACGATATGCCCCTCCATTGCGTCTTCGAGATCGATTCGGGCAGAGCCTGCCGAAAGATCCAACTTCGAGTCAAGGCCGTAAACCCTGAGATGATAGCAATGAGGCGTTCCAGGTGGCGGACAGGGGCCATTATACCCGACCCGTCCAAAGTCATTTGTCCCCTGGACCGCTTCTATCGGCTCTGATATCTGGCCCATTTTCGACACACCCTGCCAAGGAGATCAAAGTTAAGATCAAAAAGATGAGGACAATCACCATGACCATGACGGCTTTCGTCACGATTTAACCTCGAAATCGATATCTACAAATGACCTCATCGACCTTATCACCGGCACTCTTTTTGCCACCTCGTCTATCATAGTGGCCAGGATTTCTGGATCGCCTTCTGCCTCCAAGCTCACCTTTATGCCGATTTGAGTCACTTCCCATCCGTCGCCTGCCTTCTCCATGACACCTTGGGCTTTGGCGCTGTAAGATTTCAGCGAAACGCCGTACTTTTTGGCCCTGGTAAGGGTGGTGGTGAGAACGCAGGCGTTAGCTGCGGCCACGTAGATATCCTCAGGGGAAAGAAAGCCCTCGATTCCACCAAACTCTTTGGGCAAGGCGAAATCGATCTTTTCGCCTGATGGAAAAGAGATATCGCCTTGAGATCCGCCCTTCCATGAGACCTCGTTGGAGAACAGAATTTCTTCAGACATGAAACGCCTATATGTCGCTCATCATAATTATGACCATCCCATAATTTTCGATTTCAACTGATGGCGAGTGCAGAATTGGTGTATCTTCTCCTTTGTTCCATCGATCTAGAAAGCCAGCAAGATGCCTGCCCTCTTTTCGCACATCCACAAGTTATACCGATCCTCAAGACCTCTGAAACTATAGTGTTTAATGACACCTTTCGGACAACACTCTAACTCGTAAGAGTTTGAGATTTAGCCTATTCGTATCGTTAAGCACTATTCTGGCGAAAACCAATCAGTTCTATCCGATTGATTATTGACCATAATCATAAAATATCTCAACAGACGGCTCCTTTGCGTCGTATCCGAGGACCTCCACCAGAATCGAGTCGTCTTGTTCCAAAATCCTGTATTCTAAGTTTTCACTGAGATCGACCCTATCCAGCTTAATCTCATGGGGCAGATAGAAGGTCACATAATATTCATCCCATTGAGTGCTCACTACAAGCTCCAATCTTTGGCAATCTTCTCCTGAAAATACAAGGCAATCCGTCAGAGCGTACAGCTCACCGTCTTCGTAGAGGTAATCAGATTGTTCCAAGAAAGAGAGATATTCCAGATCCTCTGACTCAATGTACCCGATCACAAGGGCATTTCCCTCCACACTCAGGTAAACTTCTAGCGCAAGGCCTCTTAGTTCTTGCACCTTTGCGTCGGCTTCTTCAGACTCGCTTCCTGAAGAGATTGCAGGCGCTAAAACAAGTACAATGGTTATGATGGCCAAATGCGACAACCTGATTTTGATCACCTTGGAGTTTCACATTCCGAATTATTCTTGAACATCCTTTTCGGCGCATTTTCTAGGCTCTGGGACATTCCATGTGGCACCTTCTCTCCATGTGGTGTGAATCTTCTGCCAACACCAGATAATCGCCACCGTACTTGCCATGATATATGGATAGCTCGCCTTCGCTGATCCTTGTGCCTTCGCGATAGGTGGTCTTCGTCCTGATGTGGCCTGCAACCTTTGTATCTCCGTCTGGCCACATCCCCCCGTGAGGCTCGATCACTTCGGCTTCCAAGAGGGTTGCATCTTCTGTCAGGTTGATATCGACCAGCTCGTATAGATTCTTGCCAAGCTTCATGTATCCTCGATACAGGAACGCGCCGTCGTCCACCTCATCGGCCTTTTCGATCTCGGCCCTTATCTCTCCAATGCTCTTGTTCTCTCTCAAAAGCCGTCTTATGTCTGAGGGCTGGAGCTGCCTTAATCTCAAAATCTGGACTCTGAGCACGTGGGACTCGTTATCTGCCAGAGCGAAACCTTTGCTTGCTTGTATGACTTCCACTATCATTTGAGGATCTCGAGTCACGGTTTCAATTCTTGGCACTGGTGGAGCTTTTGTGTCCGCTTGATCATCCTGAAAGATGCCAAACCCCACTTCTAGCTCAGAGAATCCCAGGGGTCCTGCCGACATTCCCGGATGTGCCTTTATCGGCGTTGTAAATCCTGAAATCAAGAGGCACGTCAACAGCAGTGCTGTCAGCCCGATGTTCAGGATTCTACGGTGTGGTCGATCCATTTTGCATCACGCCCACGCATTATTCCATATATTTAGTTTTATACATAGTTATATCGCAATCCACGACCTGGCAACTCGCATATCAATTTACATTCTGTCTTGAAATTATCCAATTTAAGTCAATTATGCCGTTCAGACCTGATCGGTTTCGAATTTTAACCTCTCAGATATCTCTATTACGTTTGTTCGGCCCCATTCTCTTTTTGTTACGATCTTTCTTCTCTCTAATGAGATGATTATCCCCGTAAGTGAAGATTTCGGTATACCAGTCTCATATCTGATATCTGCCTGGGTCATTTTCCCATTGTGTTCGATCAAAGTCTTCAGGATAGACTGCTCTCTTTCGGTGAGCGTTTCCATCACTGCAACCATCTCTGAGGAAATTTTGGAGGATTTTGTCACATCCTCGCTGGTTTGAGCTGGCACTTTGGTGCGATTCATCTCGTTCATTTTGTCCAGCTGTTCTTTTGGAGCTGGGCGAGATGCCATTTCCTTTTTCTTCTTCTCCATTTCAATTGCTATGAAGACTGCAAGAGCCGCAAAGGCCAAGACGATGAATAATATCTGGATTGGAAAATTGCCATCTTCATCGAGAACTTCTGTTTCTAATCCCCCGTCCAATTCTCCGTTTAATTCCCCGCCCGGATCTTTTAGGATTGAGCGGCTGTATCCGATCGAAATAGAGGGACTTTGGATATCGTATCCATGAAACTCCACCACAAAGGAATCGTTGGATGCGGCAACCAGATACTCCAAACCTTCAGACCCTTCTATTCTGTTCAGTTTAGCATCGCCAGGCAGGTAAAAAGTGGCTTGATACTCATCATAGTAAGAATCCACCTCAAGCTTCGTCTCCCAATCGTCGCCGTACTTCCAGGTCAATGAGTTTGTGATCGCATATATCTGGCCGGTCTCGTTCTCGTACTGGTATTGGGAGCTTTCTAAAAAAGGCAAGCCCACTATATCTTGGGCGTATCCCGTCACCAAGGCTTTTCCGTCTTCGTCCACGTACGCGGTCAGAACGAGAATATTGGACTCGAAATCCTCCGAAAGAATACCATCCCCGTCCTCTGCCCAAACATTGTGCCCCTGGGTGATGAGGATCGCAAAAGCCAGGATTACCAACGAGCACGATCTGGATTTTTCCATCATCCTTATCCTTTCTCAACGCCTGCTTCTCCTTCTGAAGTCTGTTTGGGTATACTTAAATCTGTTGAAATGGAACGCATGCTCGGCAATGTGCCAAAATACTCTTGTCTGCTTGCCGCCCTCTTTTGCACACACCACAAGTTATATCGATCCTCAGGACCTCTGGCACCAACATGGATCTGATCGTCTCGATCGCCCTAATTGCTCTGGCCACGCTTCTTTTGGCCTTTGTCTGGAAGTTTATGATCAAAGATCCGGCTTTCTGGATGGCCGCGGGCATCATTTTCACAGACATGAACCGTTACGGAAAGGCGCATAGCTGTTTTGAAAGAGCCGTCAAGCTACAACCCACATACTTTGATGCCTGGAGCAACAAGGGCCTTACCCTCTACAAACTGGGCCAATACGAAGAATCCATCCAGAGCTACGACAAAGCCTTGGATCTGAATCCGATCTTCGGCCAAGGTTGGTACAACAAAGGTCTTGCCTTAGAGAAGCTCGGCCGAGCGGTCGAGGCAGAAGACGCATTCCAGAGGGCTGAAGATCTGGGGGTCAAATAGATCGATGCCTCAGGATGCCTGCGATCATGAGAGTTCTTACACATGTCATGCAGTAGTGCCAATCCTTGAAATCGGTATCGAGTATAGTGTTGGAAAAGTGCATCACGCACTTTTTGTCGGCACAGTGAGAAAGTCCAAAGACGTGTCCTAACTCATGTATCGCTTCTTTCAGAGCTCTGATCTTCAAGGCGTTATCGTTGGGCTGAAGTCCATAGAACTCTGGCCCCAACCTATTAACCGATATCAAAGCGACGTTCCGATAGGCAAGTCCAAAGACGAAATCCAGATCGGCCAAGAATAGATCTATTTCTGTCACGCCGAGAAGGATTTCACCCTCTTTTGGGATCGGAAGGGCCCGAAAGATATAAGATCCATCGAACTGGCCTCGTTTGGATACATAAGATTCAGAAGGCGGGTATCACCGGTGCCCCAACCCTCACCTTGCCAAACTTTGGTGATATCCGGCCCTTGAGAAATTCAATCAGATCTGGGTCGAGGGGCCCGAGTGGTCGGAGAGTTATCATCCTGCAATCTGGCGAGAAAGTTCCACCCCTGAGAGCTTTTTCATGGATTTTCTTGACGATCCGAGCTGAAGGGGACGAAGTTTCGAACTTGAGGAATCTTATTCAAGAGATGCAGATTCGAATATGTATCCAGTCGTGTTTTGCTTTTTAGGTAGATACGTCTCTTTGGAGATCCAGAGGGTCTCTTCAAACTCTATGGTTATGTCAACATCCTCGTAGATTTCTGATAGGTCTAGGTCATCACCGTCTTCCAGCGTATAACCCATCTGCTCGTCCAACAGATCTGAAATATCCTCTGTTGTGTTGGGGACCATCCTGAGCTTGTAGCAATCCTCTTCATCAATCATTTCAGATCCGATTAATTCGATCTCCAGGTAATCATCCAAGGAACGTTCCGTCAACATGTTCTGTCCATCTTGCATATCTTGCAAATCACCAAGTTCAGAGAGATCTTCAGCTTCCGAGACGTCCACGTCCTCCCAGATGCCGTCGGTTTTGATATAAAGAGAATCCCCTAAAACATAAATCTCAGTTTCTTCAGTTTCAGAATCCATAGTGAGTGATACGTTTGCATAACCGAGATCACCCGTAAACCTCATTCCCGTCCCCATCAAGAGTAGGTCACCCAACTCCTCTGAACCCATGGTCATTGCCATGCACATGTTTCCCGCAGAACTGGTGACGTTGACCTCTTCCTCAGAATAGATATTCACATCGAAGCACATCAGTGGCAAAATAAAAAGTCCTGAGCTTCCCATCATGGAAATGTTCATATTCCCCATCGTTACGGTCCGAGCAGTATCCACTTCGTCCATCGCACTGCTCATCAACCCAATCAGATCTTCTGCAGTGTAGTCCTCAAAATGCTGAGATGAGACTTCTTTTGGAGCGATCTCTACTATCGTTTCTATCATCTCGACTTCCATTATCTTGTTGATAGCTTCGACCTCTCCATCTGCACTGATCTCGTCAACAACTTCTACCTCTTCTAGACTGAAATTTTCACCAATGGCTTGTGCATTGATCTCAACTTCTTTGAGAATTGTACCTTGGGCCATGTCGGTTTCGTTGAAGTTTATCCCCTCTGCCAAAATTATGGGCATAGTCATGGATAGCAAGATCAAAATAACTATGCCTATTCTTGGTGGTAATACGTAAGCCACAATATTCACTTCCGATGATGTGGATGTCCTGTATCTCTATCTATTTTTACCTTTTGCACATTCCATAATTACGTTGAAACGATATGTATAACGGGAATATATCTCAGATAGTGGTGAATAATATTATTAACTCTACTTTCCAAGTTTTGGCTTTCGCATGCATTTGTTAGGTTATAAGCCGAATTAATGCTATTTTTATCGGATTATGCGAGATGCAAAGGTATTTTATAAGCTGGGCGCGACCGAGGGAAAACTTGGAAAGTAGAGATTGTAACTACTCAGCCCCCAACCACAAAATTTATTATGTTTAACGATATATTGTTCCGACGCCGTGGTTGTGAACAATATACCAAATGGAGAATTGTACGTGTTTAGCCCCCCATTAGCCCCCCCAGAATTGATTGTACGATGTCAGTTTTAGTCAAGGTACGTACCTTGACTTTGTCAGATTACCTTGGCAATTTCGTTTCTCTCTTTTTCAGTGAAATACATCTTTTGTCCGATCCGTTCAAATCATGATGAGGCCGATAGAATTCAAATTTGATTTGGGTCTAGGAGACCTGCCCGTAGCATTAATTGATTTAAATAGATTGCATAATAATTATTCACCGTACTTCCATAATACAACGCGCAGCGTTAAGGTTCAGTCACGTCAATACCTTGATGGTCTTCTCCTCAACGTGAGACGTGGTAACATAAGTCTCTATTCCGAGGAAGTACCGAACTGCAACAGTCAGTCACTTAACCATCTTATTTCTGACTCGCCATGGCTCCATTTGCCTTTGATCGACCAAATTCAAGCTGATATAACTGCTCTTATTGGTGACGTGAACAATGGATCTCTCCATCCAGACGAGTCAAGTATGTCCAAAAGTGGCAAATGTTCCGTGGGCGTAAAGCGTCAGTACAATGGTAATCTTGGAAAAGTTGATAGTTGCTAGGTAGGAGTTTTCCTTGGATACGTGAACGAATCATATCGAACCTTGATTGATGCGAGATTGTATCCTCCAGAAGATTGGTGTGAAGATCCAGAACGTCGCGAGAAATGTGGTGTACCTTCTGATGTCGTATTCAAGACGAAGGCAGAACTTGGATTAGAGATGTTGCTTCACGCCATCGAGAATAATGTTCCCTTTGGCTGGGTCGGAATGGATGCATTTTATGGCCAACAACCGTGGCTTCGAGATAGAATCAACAGAGAGGGGATCATTTACGTCGCGGACATACCAGCAAATACACGGGTTTGGCTTTCTCCACCAAAGGTCGGAATACCTGAGCGAAAGGGAAATCGCGGTCGTGTTCCTACAAAGGTACGAGTACTCGAAGGAGAGCCGCGTCCAATTGAAGTGAGAAAACTCAAGGATCAACTGGAGGGTTCTCAGTGGCGTCATGTATTTGTCAGGGACACGGAACGAAAGAAGCTATGGACAAATATCGCATGTATTCGCGTTTTCCCGGTGGTTGATGAACTGCCTGGTGAAGAAGTATGGCTAATTATCCGAATTGATGATGGAGAAAAAGATATAAAATATCAGTTTTCCAATGCTCCAATTGATACAACCATAAAACAGTTCGCAAAGATGTCGTATAGCAGATACTGGATTGAACGTGCATTTCAGGATGCAAAAGGAATCGCAGGACTTGCTGATTATCAGGTCCGAAATTGGACGGCATGGCATCATCATATAACAATGTCACTCCTTGCAATGTTGGCTATATTGATGATACGAATAGATTTGGGCAGAAAGGCAGAATTATTAACTGTTCAAGATGTGAAGGAAATTCTTGAGGTAATACTGCCTCAAAAGGAGATCACTGCACAAGAGGTGTTGAATCTAATCAAAAATAAACATAAAAAAAGATATTCGGCAAGGATATCGCATCATAAACGTCAAAAATCGTCAATTAATTGTATGGATTGCCGATATAGACCTTCGAATGTTGGAATGGAGCTAATGTGACAAAGTCAAGATAAACATGGACGTGTAAGTAGGTATGGATGTTTCTGAGAGATGGCTTTGATGGGTCGAATATGCCAAAAATCTCAGAGACTCCAGGAGGATGGTAGATATGAATGGCAAAACTCTGGCACTCTGTATAGGGCTCTGTCTCGTTCTCTCTTCGAGCATGGTCCTCGGAGAGAAAGCAGCAATCCCTGACACCACGAAGATGACACGCGTAGATACGGTTGCTCTGGCGAAGATAATCGGTTCGGATCTGACGGTGACGTTCGATCCGGATCTGACGGTGACGTCTGCAAAGGTCCTCGGCGATCCGATCGTCCTTGTTGGTCCTAAATTGGTGGTTGTGCCTCTGGAGATCACGGTGAAGAACGCAGGAACGGCCGATGTTACAGAAGATTTCAATGTTGGTGCAGAGGGCTGGGCGACCGACGGGAATGTTTTCGGGTTCCACTATCTGGCGCCCGGTGAAGATGAGATGGAGAGAGGAGGCGGAGGAGGCGTGCTCTGTACAGGGCTGGCCGCTGGAGCCGAGAAGACGTATCGCGGTTTCCTCATACTTTATTCGCAGCCGATAACCGCTACGATGCAGCCCGGCAGCAACTACGAAATCAAAGCGATGGTGGACTACAACCTGGACCCGGACGCATGCTACTACGACTGGGGAGTCTCTGAGACCGACGAGACCAACAACGAGCTGACGATATACTACCCACCAACATTTTTGATGGTGGCACCGCTAAAATAGTCTCGTCCCACATTTTTTTTGAGATGGCGTGCCTTCTGCACGGCATAACAGAATATCCACGGCGGGTCCAGTTCATGTAATCAGCCACGATCACGATCTCCTTATACATTTTTGCTTTGTGAGGGATGAATGACTCTTTTATTTGCAGAACTGAAGTGATAAAATTGTTGCCCCAGATGTGACCTTCGTTGTGATCATAGAACCTACCCACGCCCTCTGTATGCTTTCC
>Ga0208771_1000545_pt1 | contig 22693 bp, 21 predicted proteins | sample AntAceMetag02UKX_FD_184775 | JGI IMG/M metagenome (GOLD analysis project Ga0208771, IMG submission 184775) | Saline lake microbial communities from Ace Lake, Antarctica - Antarctic Ace Lake Metagenome 02UKX (SPAdes) (version 2) | ecosystem: Environmental > Aquatic > Non-marine Saline and... | reverse complement strand
AGTATTCTTGCGAAAACATCGAGGTCAAATCATCTTCTATGAAGTTCCTTTCTCGTGGTGATACTCCTGCCACAATTTATATCCCCTTCTAATGTAACTACTACAAAACATGTTATTACACAGACTACATATAAGCAATCATAAGAGGATAACTTGTATTGTACATAAAGGATAAAAAATATCGCAAATCATCGCAAATTTGCCCAAATGTCCTTAACCGATGACCAATGGATGGCGGCTCTCTTGACTTCTGGCTGATAAAAGTCGCCCCAATCTCGGGAGCGACCCCGCCAAAGGCGGCAAAGACGACGACCACGCCGAAAGTCGCGCCCGAGCCGGAAAGACGACACCTCGGACACGCCTTCGGGCGCGACTGTGCCAGACGACTCATCTGATGAGATCTCCGGGTCAGAGGGATCAAAACCCCAGATCGCCCCAACTGACGCATACTAGGCCTGGCGCTGGCGACCCGCTTCCCGAAGTCGTGATAGAGCAAACCTCGCCCGAAGACTACGTCTACAGCCACAAGATATCGGTCGAGGGCAAAGAGTACACAGTCTACGACGTCTTCTGGGACGGCAAATCCTTCCCCTGGACCAACAACGACTACAAATTCTCGCTGGTGTACGACCCTTCAGCCGACGGGATCGTGACCGAAGAAGACCTGGTCGAGAAATGTCTCCTGGTCGAGGCCTTCTACACAGTGGCCCCGCACGACCAGGATATCTGGACCCAGGAATCTGAGGTCTACGCAACGATCGCCCAAGACTTTGCCGATTTGAGCGAAGATGCTGCAGACAACCTCGCCAAAATCTCGGTTCTCACCCTCGCTTACGATGGCTACAAGACCTTCGTCTTCGGAGACGTGGGAAGCGCCTTTTCCATCACGAACCTGGTCCTGGACTCTGCCAAAAACTGGGCTGACCCTTCAATCGTTGCAGGTCCAAGGCTCCAAAAATACCTTGAGATCGACAACAGGCAGAAGATGTCCGTCTTCGCGTTGGAACTCGTCGAGGCCACCGTCGGTATGGCGTCAGAAGAGGTCTCAGAAAACCCCGAGCTTGAAAAGTCGCTGAGCAAGAGTCTAAAGGTAGGCGGTGACGTCAAGACTTCGTACACAGATCTCATCACCTCGATAACCGACGAGGTCACTGAACCTTGCAAAAACATGGTCAGGTACGTGGAGCTGAGAAGGACGCTCTACCTGGGCTATCTTGCAATGCTCACCTCACAGGCATCATCGAGCTCTGACGCATTCTCCCAAAGCGAGTATTCCTACGAAGACGTGGTCTTGTACCTGGCAGCCGACGAAGACATCCCAGCGCTCTCTGCCGAGATGTGGGGATTTGTAAAGAACGGAATCGTCGAGGCGCAAAGCCATTTCGGAACCGCTTGGATGGTTGATGAGGACGCGGTATTCAAGATCGATGCCGAGATTGATTCCTGGAAGGATCTTGAAAGAAGGTCTTCGGGTTACGTGAGCGGGATTCTCAGAACCCGTGACTTCATGATTGCTCGGTACTACGAAAACGCCCAGAACGATGATTTCAGGATCATAAGCTGGCCCCTCTTGGAAATATCCAGCGTTGGATCTGACTCGGTCCGCATAAAGAACACGGGCGCGGCCGCCGCCGAGAACATAGGTCTTTACAACAACGGCTGTGAACCGATGCTCGCGCCAAAGGACGAGATCAGTCCAGGAGAGGATATCACCGTGAATCTGCGAAGTGACACCGAGTACATCATAGTCAGGTTCAGCTCGAAAAGTGTGGATATCGTGAATTACCTTTTCGTCCCGTAAGTGGTGGATAAAATAGATCGAACCTCAGAGCGAAGACTTCCAGTACTCGATATCCAGCAACACAGCCGTTGGCCTGCCCTTCTCCTGCGCCACTTGCCAGGCTTGGGCCACAGTCTTTTCGGCCTCTGCAAGGGTGGGCGCGAATCTTGGAATCGCCATCGCGTCGAGCAGGCCCGAAGTCAGCCGTCCCATCGGAACCTGGCCCACGATCGACTCGCCCTTTCCGCCCCTGTGGCTGATTATCATGAGCAATGGAATTTCGTAGAGAAAGTCAAGCGATGCGAGGGCGTTTATGCTGTTTCCAAGCCCTGAGTTTTGCATCATCAGGGCGGGCCTCTTTCCGCCCATGTAAGCTCCGGCACAGATCCCCACGCCCTCCTCTTCTCGGGTGACTGGAACGTGTACGATGCCGAGGTCCTTTTCGATCAAGTCGAATAGGCCCTGGAGGTTGACGCAAGGAACGCTCACAACGAAGTCTATCCCTGCCTGTTTCATCCCACGGTATGCGGCCAGACTCGGGTTCATGGTATCACTCCAAAGGATTCTTTTCTTTGTATTATAGTGCTTAACGATACATTTCGGACAACCCTCTAACTTGCAAGAGTTTGAGTTTTGTCCTATTCGTATTGTTAAGCACTAATCTTTCGAGAACCGATTAGATTCATCTAATCGGTTCTAGACTATAATCTCTTGGCCCAGGAATCCAAGATAAAATTATGTTGGTCGTCTGGATGTCTCCAAAGGGGGCTTTGAGCCTTGGCGGCGGCGAAGGGCTCTCGCAAAAATCGGTATATACTCCGTCATCATAACCTACCTTTGAATGGCAAAGAGAGATCGGTTGGGTGAGATCGCAGACCTGATCAAGGGCTACATCTCCCTGGACAGCGCCACCCAATACTACGAGAAAACGGGCGTCAGGGAATCTGACTTTACGCCCATGATCCCTGAAGAGTTCGAAGGGACCGTCTTCGCCATCGACGGAAGCAACGTGGTGATATTCGACCTTGCCGCAGCCAAGGTAAACTACATCAGAGCAGGTTACGTCGCCTACAAAGGCCGCAAATGGCAGAAGACCGAGATCACAAACGAAGTCTTCGTGGCAGACCAGGATATGTACGCGCCCCAGTTCGAAGAGGTGATAAAAGACGTCTTCGGCCTCGATGAGCAGTTCGTCCTCGAAGATACCGAGCTGGACCGCCTCTCTTCATATTTCAGGGAGCTTCAAGAATACGTAGCCCTCTTTGAAGCCTTGGAAAACGCATCTGAAGGCGATCTCGTTCTCTACGACGGCGGGTTTGCCTACTGGAAAGAGAAGCCTTACGGAAAAGTACTCGATCGGGTATTCAAACGGGCCGAAGAGAAAGGTGCAGACATCCTTGGGATAAGCAAGTCCAGCACATTTTCTTGGAACAACGGGTTTACGAGGTCCTTTGTTCAGGACACAAACCACATAGGCAGCAATTCGGTGCCCAACGAGCCCTGGCATCTCGACCTGAGAGGAAAGACGATAAAGCCAATACCAGATACGGGGTCAGATGGCGCCCAAGTTGCCCCACAGGATTCTTCTCAGGATGTCTCCCAAGATTCCACAAAATACGCCACTCAAGAAGCCCTCCAATATACTTCTCAGGATGCAGCCCCTGGCACCAGATCCAAAGACGACCTATTCTGGAAGGGTCGGATCTATGTGGCCAAGTTTCACCCGCTTGCAAGCCGAGCCTTCAGAGTGGATGCGCCCTGGCATGTGGTAGACCACGTGGATATAGCCCTGGGGCGGGCGGCCTGTTATTCTGATTCTGCAGAATGCCTCGGGTATCCTCACGCCCTCTTCAGGGCACATCGGGATATCAGGATCACAGATCAAGAGAGAAGACAGATCTGGCTATCTCTCTTAAACGAGCTTGGGGTCAGAGGTGTGAACGAACAAGAAATTCGAGGATCTCTGGACTACCACGAAGTTCTTGAGATGCGATCCGGGAGGATGTTGTAATGCCTTTAGACGAACCCATGGGCAAAGCCTTTCTTGACAGTTGGACCGTCGACTCAAAAGATGCCACCACTTACAGGATAATCTCCAAAAACGTGAGCGAATACCATTTCACAGTCCCTTACAAAGATCGGGTCGAGGTGGGGGAGATGTTCGCCATCAAAGATAGCGAGATCACCTTCCTTGCAAGAATCACCGACATCCAGCACGACTCAAATTACGAAGGAAACTGGGACACCAGCCTGAGGGGCACTCAGTTCTACGACCAGGACCAGATATTCAACAGGGTGGTAGCAGAGCCTCTGGGATGCATATTAGAAGGACGGTTTAGAAAGTCGAGGATGATCCCGACCAAGTTTTCTCCCGTAAAGAGGGCCAAAGGTGCTGAGTTTCAGTTCTTAAAAGAGGTGATGGGCGATATCGAGGTTGGCCTTCTCAGGAACGGGAGCCGGCTGGTTGAAGATATCCCGGTCGCACTCCATAGCCAGGCCATGGACCATCACATGGGAGTCTTTGCGACCACCGGGATGGGGAAATCCAACTTCATGAAAGTCTTTGCAGCTTCCTGCATGAAGCACGCGGCTTTGGGTGAATCGAAGTTCGGTCTGCTCATAGTCGATCCCCATGGCGAGTACATATTGGGCAAAAAAGAGGTCAAGGGACTCCTCCACCTGGACCGATACAGAAGTGGGATCGTTTGCTACTCTACAGATCCTCGCCATCTTCAAGATCCAGAAGTTTCTGAGCTGAAAATTGCGGCAACTGAGATCAGACCTTCTGATATAGAGATCCTCTACGACTGGACCCCTGCCCAAAGAGAGGCGTTAGAGGCAGTTTCCAGAGTATTCTATGAAGATACCTGGCTCGACGACATCTTGACCCCTGAAGGCACCGCCATGATGATCGCCGAAGATTTTCACGAAAAGACCGTCGGCAGGATCAAGCGGACCATAAAGAACATCCTGGACAGAAACAAGTACATAGGACCATCGAGGTCCAGCGTTCCAGGGATAATATCCAATCTCCTCGAAGGAAAAGTGGTCCTCATAGACATTCCCCAGCTTGGCGAAAGGAGCGAACTTTTCCTCTTATCTTTGATATCCCGGCACATCTTGGAGCGGTACAAACGAGAGTCTTCAGAAGGGACGAGAGCAAACGCCTGTCTCATAACGATAGAAGAGGCGCAACGGGTCCTTGGCGGAGGCGAAGGAAGCCTCGCCAGGTTCGAGTCGATAGCTCGTGAAGGCAGGAAGTTTGGGGTAGGGCTTTGCGCCATAACTCAACAGCCAAAACTGATCGATAAACAGCTCCTCTCCCAATTCAACACCCTTGTAATACTCGGACTTGCCGACAGGAACGACCGAAACCGGCTGGAAGAGTCGGCAAAGCAGGACTTGTCGGCCTTGGATGTGGAGATCCAGACGCTCGAGAAGGGGGAAGCCATCATAAGCACGCTCAACATACCGTTCCCGGTGCCTGCGAGAATTCATCTTTACGAAAAGTATCTGGAACGGCTGAACAAAGATGGCCGGGCCAAAGAAAAACCCATCAGAGGCCAAAACTTCAACCCGCCACCCGATTAACCAGGCAGGAACCGAAACATCATGAAGATAATTCACATGGCAGACTCGCACCTGGGCTTTTCTGCCTATGGCAGAGTTGACAAATGGGGCCGAAATCTCAGGGAAGAGACGGTTTATCAAGGATTCAAAAAGGCTGTAGACAAGATAATCGAGCTTCAGCCCGATCTCGTGGTCCATGCAGGCGACGTATTTCATCACGTAAGGCCAAGGATCAGGCCGCTTTACGTCTTCAAGCAGCAAATAGAACGTCTCTCTGAAGAGGGAATCCCTGTCGTGATCATCAGCGGAAATCACGACTCACCCAAGAGTTATGCAGCCCTTAGCCCTTTCACGCTTTACGAGGGAATGAAAAACATCCACATAGCGCGTCAATACCAATACGAGCGCTTCAAGGTCCAAGATTACAATTTCCATTGCATCCCTTTCTGTCTTGGTCCTGAAAACTATCTGGACGAGTTCAGAAAAATAGAGTACACAGGCAAAGACGTTTTGGTGATGCACGGCATGATCGAGGCGCTCTGGGATAGAAGGCTCAGAACTGTGGGAGAACACGAACTCAAAGACAGCTTTCTCAAATCCGACTTTTCTTACATAGCTCTGGGTCATTATCACGGCCAAGCTCAAGTATCTCATAACGCTTGGTACAGCGGATCGATCGAGTACTTCCGGTTCAACGAAGCCAAAGACGAAAAGGGAATGCTTCTCGTGGATCTCGATTCTGATCCGATCGAGCCAAAGAAGATTTCTGTAAACGACGAGTACATGCTCGACCTATCCCCGGTAGATTGTGACGGTCTCAGTTCTGAAGAGATGTTGGAAGACTTGCTCAGGCTATGCGAGAAGGTCGGGGTCGAGAACAAGATCGTCAGGATCAAGTTGAAAAACGTATCAAGAGATGCTTACAGGAACGTCAACAGGGTCGAGATAGGCAAGCTCAAAGGGTGCGCACTACACCTGGAAGTTCTCCCCGAATTCAGGGATGAGATCTGCGAGTGGGATGGCGAGCCGATGGAGGCCAGCCTCCTTCCCGAAGAGTTCAAAACCTTCTTGGAGACTGAGGCCGGTCAAGGCGAGATTCCGATGGCGATAAGAGACGACGTGATATCTTACGGGACTAAACTAGTCAGAAAGGCCGCAGAGGCGCGGGTCACGGAGAGGTTCGATGCACCTAAATAGTCTCTACATGCGAAACTTCAAGAAATATCGAGAAGTTACGATCGAGTTTCAAGACGGCCTTACTGGGATCGTGGGACGAAACGGCTCTGGCAAAAGTTCGATCGTAGAGGCCATCGCCTGGGCGCTATACGGGAACAAAGCATCGATCGTCAGGCGCGATTTTATCAAGAATTCGAGAGCTGGAGAGCAAGATAAACTGGTGGTGAAGCTGGACCTCAACCTGGACAACAAGGAGATGACCATCGAGAGGGCGATGCGCGGAAAGAGCTTGACCCCTGAAGCCAGGCTCGATATCGATGGCGAGATGGTCGCAACCGGCACGAGGGAAGTGGAAAACCTTCTTGAAAATCTCCTGAACATTAGCTTTCAGGACTTCATGAAGACCTTTTATGCAAGACAAAAGGATCTGGACAACCTCCTAAAAGAAGGCGGCACGAAGAAGAAAGAGTATCTTCTAACGCTTCTTGGGCTTGACGAAATCAGGGCGCGCATGTTCGATGATATCCGGCGAGATACAAAAAAGCTAGACGGCGAGGTTGGAAGGCTTGAAGGTGCCCTTTCTGAGATCGGCGACGTATCCGAGAGCCTGGACGGGACAAGAGAGAATATCGCTCTTGCCAAGAAGGACCTTTCCTCGGCCGAAGTCGAGGCGGCCGAGTCTTTGCGCCGAGAGGAGGAATGCGAGCGCGGCCTTGAAGTCGTGGCCGAAAGGAAACGGCATCATGAGAGCATATCTGAAGAGATTCTTCGGCTCGAATCGTCTATAGCAAAGTCAGCCGAGGCGATATCTCGAGGTGAAGCCAAGCTCGAAGAGATCGAGGAGGGAAAGTGGAAGCTCTTTGAGCTGGAGCCAAAGCTTGCAAGGCTCAAGGAAGTAAGAGCGGCGCTCGAAGAGATGGAGCCGAAGCGAAAAGAGCATCAATCGCTCTCTCAAGCGAGGGTCAAGATCGAGTCCGGAATCGAAGTGGCGCTCCAGTCTTTACGCGACCTTGAATCGAGGCGGGATCGGCTAGAGGCCGAAAGGTCAAAGCTCGATTCTATCAGGCCCGAGGAAGAAGAGCACGCAAGACTCGCGCTCGAACTGAATGATCTTGAAGAACGACGGGAGGCTCAAAGAAAGCTCTCGACCCAGAAGGAGAACGAGCAGGTTCGACTCGAAAGCCTCGAAGAGAACGCTGCGAGAATCGAGTCTACCTTGAAAGAGCTTGAAGAGTCCAGGTCCCGGATGGAAGAGATCGAGCCTTTCTGTGCAAAGTACGAGAGGATCGAGATCGAGGTTGCAAGGCTCGACCAAGAACGAGAAAAGAAGAGGCATTCAGACGATCTTTCTGAAAGGAAAGATGCTATTCTTGAACGGATGGATAAAATCGCCGAATCTAAAGCGCTCTTAACAAGTCAGATCACGAGTCTTGGAAACCTCGAAGAGGAAGAAGCAAAACTCAAGCAGAAAGATGAGGAGCTGGACCTGCTAGAGTCAGAGCTGAACCGCTCGATCGCCCAGATGAGGTTGAAACAGGGCCTCTTGAAGTCGAGAATAGATGATGCCAAAAAGCATCTTGCAAACGTCGAAGGGCTCGGCGAAGAGAGCAACTGCCCCACTTGTGAGCGGCCTCTTGGCGATCAGTATCGTCTCCTAGTCCAGAAGTATCAATCCGAGGCGTCGGCCGCAAAAGAGGAGATGGCATCGTTCAGAGCAAATATCAAAGGTGCCGACGATCGACTGAATCAGGTCACCGTTGCAAGAGGCGGCCTTAAAGGATCTTTTGCGGATCTCATCAAGAAGAAGAGCCAGCGAGGCGAGATTCTTGCAGAGATCAGGAGCCAGAGCGAGCGATCTTTGGAGTTTGGACATGACATCCAAGAGATCGAAAGAGAGGCAGAATCTCTCGGCGCCATCGAGTACGATCCCGAAAGTCACAGCCTTCTAGTCTCAGAGATAGAAGAGCTAAGACCTTTGTTGAAAGAACGCGCCGAGCTTCAGATAAGGCTAGAAGAGATCCCTCATAAGAAGACAGAATTAGAGGCGGCAAACGAGGCCCGAACGTCTCTATCTGAGAAGATCGAGCGCCTTAAAGTTATGATCGATCAGACCGGCTACGATGAACCTCTCCACCTTCAGAAAAGGGCCAGATTCCAAGATTTGGTCCCCCTGCACGAGAGGTTTTCAGCACTGGTGCAAAGGGTCGAAGAGATCCCTCTGGTCGAGGCCGAAATATTGACCCGAAAAGATAACTTGACCCAGATTCAAGGCGAGGCCAAATCTCTGAAGAATGAGCTGGATCTGCTCTGTTTCGATCCGTTGGCCTACGAAGCCTTTTTGGCGGAAAGAAAAGGGCTCAGGAAGTCTGAAAATGCCGCAAACGAGATTAGAATAGCGCTTGCGTCCGAGCCTGAGGTGACGCATAACCTAAACGAGGCAAAAACCGCCGCCGAAAATCTAAAACTAGAGCTTGAAAGTGCCCGCAAACGACTTTTCGATCTCGATTACAAGAGTGAAGCCTATAGGGAAGCAAAAGGGGCCCTGGGAAAGGCGAAGACAGGACGAGAGGACGCGAGAGAGCGTGTCGGCCAGCTCCAAGTCCAGGTGGGCGTCTTGGAGCGAGACCTCCAGCGACTCTGCGCCGAAGCCGAGCGAAAAGAGGAGCTTTCAAAGAGGCTTGAAGAGGCTCGAAGAGAGATCGAGGTTGTAGAGACCACGAGGAGCTTGACCAACAGGTTCATGGATCACATATTGGAGCGGGTCAGAACCGAGATCGCGCTCAACGCCGGCCGGATTTTGAGGGAGGTTGCCGGAAAGTACGGCCGGGTCAGCATCGATGAGGCGTTTAACATCCTGGTCGAAGACGAGGGCGAGTTTTATCCCATCTCAAGGTTCTCGGGCGGCGAGATCGACATGATCGCTGTGTCTGTCAGGGTTGCGATAAGCGAGTATCTCATGAGGTTTGGCCAGAACGGACCTGGTTATTCGTTCCTGATACTAGACGAGGTCTTCGGAAGTCAAGACGTCGAGCACAGGGAGAGCATGATCAACATGCTAAGAAGCCTGGATGATAGGTTCCCCCAGATCTTCGCCATAAGTCACATCAGCGAGGTTCAGGGCCAGTTCGACAACACAATCCAGGTGGTGGAAGAAGATGACGGGTCCAGCCGGGTGGAAGTGGAGATGAGGTAATCTCTAGCCCTTGTAGAGTCGCCACATCATCCTCGCCATAGATAGTCCCAGCCTTGGCGCAAGCTTCTTCATGACCAGGCTTGGCTCGTCAATGTCGCCGTACCGCTCGATTATCCGAACCAGTTTTTCGCTCTCGTTCATCTTGCAGACGAGATAGTCCATATCCTCGTCTTTCATCCGGGCCATCATGCCGTGAGCCCTCATCCCAAGGCTCAGCTCTCGGCCCAAGGCCTTCCGCCACCTTCGCTCGTACTCAGCAAGCCTCTTTGCCGAGTTGTCACCTTCAAGAGCGGCGGTGGCAGCCACCTCTCCTGCGATCTTTGCAGAGACGAGCCCTGGATAAATCCCGCCGCCAGAGGTGGGCTTGACCTGACCTACAACATCGCCCACCGCAAGCAACCCTTCCGCCACCGTGGAAGGCGACGGCCCAAGAGGAAGCCCCCCCACCACCAAGCCGATTGGACTTGGGACCACCCTGTCCCGAATGTTTCGGCTTTTGAGAAAACGTTTCAACTGATCGCAGGCGTTGGCTCTAGAGCTCAGCCCAACCCTGGCAGCGCCATCTCCTGTGGGGATCGCCCAGGCAAAAAATCCAGGTGCAACGTCGCGCCCGATATAGATCTCGACAGACTCTGGGTCTTCAGTCTTGAACGGAACTTCCACTTGTGCGCTAGAAAGGATCTTTTCGGGTCCTGGAATTCCAGCAGACCTCGCAATTTTTGCGCCAACGCCTTCGGCCGAGATGACCACTTTCGCCTTTGCCTTCCAGGAATCTGAACCTCGCCCTATGGAAAGAACGTTCCATCCAGCATCTCTGGTGAGGCCCGTCACTGGGGACGCAACCCTGAAATCGATGTCGCCGTACTGGACCGCTTCTGCGACGAGGGCGCGATCAAAGAGCCTTCTGTTCACGACCCAGGCCTTCGTGTCTTCTGCCTTGAACGACAACGTGAATCCAGAGGGCGAATGGACTTTCGCGCCACGAACTTCCCTCATGAGGAACGATCCAGGGGCAAGCTCAGACTCTTCGATCGCTTTTATGCCCAGAAGACCTGCACACTGAACAGGCCAGCCTGCGCTTCTATGTTCTTCGAGGAGGAGGACTGCAGCTTTCGCTTTGACTGCGTATTTGGCGGCCATCGATCCTGCAGGACCTGCTCCTATGATCGCAACGTCGTACTTTTCCATCGAATTTATTCCATTTATCGAATGCGTTCTGTTGGACACATTCCATTGGCTCGGCTCTTCTTATCGCGAAAGAGACCTCGTTTCCTCTTATCTTTTCCGTTCTTGGGCAAAGATATTTCTTCTGTCGGGTCGACTAGTGTAATCGAGGTGTTCATGTTGGAGATATTGTGGTTATCTGAAGAGGACGTAAGGTCGCTTCTCACCATGGAAGACACCATCGACGCGGTAGAGGGGGCCTTCAAAGATCAGGGTTTGGGTCTCACCCAGATGCCGCCAAAATCTTATCTTTACTACAAGAAGTACGATGGCGACCTTCGGACAATGCCTGCATACCTCGAAGGAGAAGACTTGACCGGCGTCAAGATCGTGAACGTCCATCCAAAAAACCGCGAGATAGGTCTTCCCACAGTGATGGCGGTCGTCATCTTAAACTCGCCCCAGACCGGAGCGCCTCTGGCTCTGATGGGGGGAACCTACCTCACCAACATGAGAACCGGCGCTGCAGGAGGGGTTGCTGCAAAGTACCTCGCAAGAAAAGACTCTAGCGTAATAGGAGTCGTCGGCGCAGGTGCCCAGGCCAGAACTCAGCTATTGGGCTTGAGCAATCTCTTTTCCATCGAGACGGTAAAGGTGGCAGACGTCAAGATAGAGTTTTGCGAGGCACTGGAGCGAGACTGCAGATCGTTTCTGGATTGCGAATACGAGCTTTCCACCGACGTGAAAGAGGTCTGCGATTGCGACATCCTGGTGACAGTCACGCCTGCAAGGGTGCCTCTGGTCAAAGACGAGTGGATCGCCAAAGGCACTCACATAAACGCCATCGGCGCCGACGCAAAGGGAAAAGAGGAGCTAGAGCCAAGAATCCTTCTTCGCTCCAAAGTGGTGGTAGACGACATATCCCAGGCGTCTCACTCTGGAGAAGTCAACGTCCCTCTGGCGAAGGGAATATTGAAGCCAGAGCAGATCTATGCTCAGATCGGCGAGATTGTGGCCGGAAAAGTTCCAGGAAGAAAAGACGATCAAGAGGTGACTGTCTTTGATTCTACTGGACTTGCGATACAGGACGTTGCCACTGCCAGCAGGATCTATGAGAAAGCGCTGGAAGGGACGTGGGGGACCTGGCTCAATTATAGTTGAGAACCAATTAGATGAGACTAGTCCTGACGATTGCGGATAACCGATAAATAAGATCCCAATAACTGTTAATCACATTCATGTACGCAATCATCGCCTGTGGTATATTCAAAGACGAGATCGACAAGATCATTGACGATCTCGGGTTTCCCCTCGAGGTGCACTACTTAGATCCAGGACTGCACGTCGACTTCGATGAACTGGCTTTCGGCCTTAAGGCAAAGCTCGAAGAGTGTAAAGATAAAGACTACGAGGGGATAATCGTCGCCTATGGCGAGTGTCACCCAAAGATAGCCGAGATTCTTTCGCCTTACAAGGCCGAGCTACTGGTTTGTCAAAACTGTATCGACGCTTTCATTACCCGTAAAAAGGTAGAAGATATTGCCAGAAGGGGGCTGTATTTCTATCTTTCACCCGGTTGGGCGAAGAGCTGGCGGGACATGTTCGATAAGATGGGGTGGGACCAAGAAGAAACTCGGTTTCAGCTAGCTCCTTTCAAAGGGACGATCTTCATCGATACCTTGGGAAACGCTGAAGATTACGTGCAGGATCTTATAGAATTTCTCGATTATACTCTGCTCGTTTATGAGGTCATGCCAGCCGATCTGGACCATTTCAAGTCTTTGATCGTGGAGGCAAAGGAAAGATTGGAGGCGTGATTTTGGACGAGGAACTTGAGAAGATAAAGAAAAAGAAGCTCGAGGAGATGAAGAAGAATATGGAAGGAGACTACCCAAACGCCCCCGTTGAGACGACGGACAACAACATCGAGATGGTGATCGCAAAGTACCCCTTAGTCATCGTGGATTGTTGGGCCGAATGGTGCGGACCTTGCAAGATGATCGGACCTGTGATCGAAGAATTGGCGACAGAGCTCCAAGGCAAGGCTGTCTTCGGGAAATTGAACGTGGACCAGAACATGATGACCGCCAATAAATATAGCATCATGGCAATACCCACGCTGTTGGTCTTCAAGGATGGAGCGCTCGCCGATCAGATGGTAGGTGCATATCCCAAGTCCACGCTCAAAAACAAGATCGACGCGTATCTGTAAATCACCCATCACTAAAGTGACGGGCATTTGACGTGCCCTGGTTTACCAGATCATCAATTGGGAGATAATATAATTGATAACCGATAGGAACGAATTTAGTTACCCTGGAATGCCGCCTCAGTTTCAGGCTCTAAGGGCACCGGTTAAACAGTCCCGATGGGTAGGGGCAGTGCTTGTGCCATTCAAAACCGTTCCATATCAGATCGAGAGGAAGTCGGATCCCAAGATTGGCTCCGCAATCTTGGGCACGCATAACTCCATTCGTGGAGGTAAACTCTATATTAATTTACACAAATTCGAACGCATTCCTCCCCCCACTAAAGTAGGGGGGATCCTGCTGCGTTCGTCCTGAAGGGGGCGCGCCGCCTTCAGAGGTTTTTATCTATCGATATTTTTCAGTTTTTCAGATGCCAAACGATCGGGGCAAATGTGCCTCATCTTGCCACGAGTCTTGTCACGAAAAGGGGTCAATGGCTTGATCTTGATACGCTCATGTAATTTACTTGCCGTCGCGGCGTTCATTTTGGCGATAGGCGCCTCAGCTACAGATGCAGTCTCGCCTTTCGAGATTGGGGGACTCTCAACGGATGGCGTTCTTCAGCTCGACAACGGATTTTGGAAGATCGATTGGGGGAACAAAACATCAAACGATTCGATCACTTCAGATCCCAAAACTACGTTTGACACACCCAACCAGAACGAGACCACGAGCGCGAACTCTGCCACTTCTAAAAGCGCAGCCCATCTCGGTTGGGGTTCTTTTGATCCTGCTGAAGGGGACAATGGTCGCCATGTGGAGTACGGCAGAAGGGTTACCGACCTCGTGGGTGTCTTTTCTATCGAGATTAGCATAAAGCTGGGGTCCGATCTATCCTGCAGCCCAGATGATGTCGACTGGATGCCCTGTCTGTAGAAATTCAATTAATTTGGGATCTGTCCTACCTCTGGGTCTGAGCGGAACAGTCAGTTTGCTTTTGGGGGGCAATGCGCCCGATCCCTTCGGGATTGGGTTTTCTGGGGATTGTCGCTGCCGCTTAATTTCGTGATGGAAAAAAGGGATCTGGAGGCCCTTTCGGGCCTCGATCAATTAGAGCCTATCAGTTGAGCCATCAGTTGAGCCATCAGTTGAGCCATCAATCGGCTGAGACAACCGATTCGGTGAAGGTTCGATTCGTTATTGAAGGTTCAGCTGTCGGAAGCTGGCGATTCGTTGTGTTCCATCTCGTCTATGAGAGGTGCGTTATCCCACGACATCTTGTCTCTTCGACCACGAATCGGGTAGGGTTCGTCTCCGATGCCGTCCTCGTTGAGATCTTCACCTTCATAATCGCTGTAGCAACCCATTTCCCACTCGTTGTTTTCGTTGTCCCAGGCGTTGATCTTGCCAAAAGAGCTCAGTTTGCCGTTGTCAATCAGGTGATTTCCATATAGGAAATTGTCCGAGCCTTTGTAAAGGTACATCCCGCCAAGGCCGCAGTTCTTGACGACGTTATCGGTGATGTTGTTCGTCTTGCACGAGTCGAGTATTTGGATTCCGTATTCCTGGTTATTCCAGATCGAGTTTCCTGATATCACGTTATCTATAGAGTCAGAAAGGCGAATCCCATCGGCTCCGTTGTCGTGAATCTCGTTATCCAAAACTGTGCTACCCCGAGCGAAATTTATCTGGACGCCGTCGTCAGAGTTGTTGTAGACCTCGTTTGAGGCGAGAAGCTCACCTTCGACGTTTTTCATGTAGACGCCGTAAGTGCTGCCATAAATCCAGTTTTCCTGGATCTCGTTATCTCCAGAGTACATGATGAGGAGGCCGTTTTGGGATCCGTACAATTCGTTTGCGGTGAACGTGTTGGCATAACTTTCTATAATCTTGATGCCAGACCTCTCGTTTCCTCCGGCAAGATTGCTTGATATCTCATTCTCGTTACTTTTGTCGCGCAAGGATATGCCGCTATCCCAGTTACCTTCGGCTCTGTTATTGGATATAACGTTTCGGCTCGACTTGGACAGCTCAATCCCGCTCAGGCCCGAGTCCAACAAGGTGTTGTTTGCAATGACGTTCTCTTCGGATGGGCCGTAAATGGAGATTCCATACTCTAAAGAACTTTCGACCCAGTTGTTTTGGACAGAGTTGGCATCGCAGTTTCCAGCCAAGAATATGCCAGACTTCATGTTTTCACGAAGGGTGTTTTCAACGACTATGTTTTCGTTTGATCCTTCTAGGTATATCCCTTCCTCTTCGTTGAGGTAGATCTCGTTATCCAAGATTGTGTTGTTGCTCGATTCGACGAGGTTTAAGCCAATGCCCCTGTTCTCGTAAACGTCGTTTTTCAGGATCTCGTTTGCATCAGACCTAATGACACATATGCCGCCTCTCCCGTTGTTGTATATGGCGTTGTCCGAGATTCTGATGTTCTCAGAGTCGATTATCCCGATCCCCTTGAACTCGTTATCGTAGATCACGTTCCCCAATATCTCGTGATCGCTGGTGTTGAAGAACCTGATCCCGCCTATTGAGTTGTTGTATATTGTGTTGTTCAATATTTTGCAGCCGGTGCAATCAACCATGATGTTGATTGCGCCATACATGCACTTTGCATTCGATCCGGTGATCCTGAAACCTTCAACGATTACGTTGCTTGCGGTTATGTTGATCACAGGCTCTCGATATTTGCGCTGAGAATCGACTATGGGCCCTCCTTTGCCCCTCAGGGTGATCGATTTATCCACCATCACCATCTCATGATAAGTTCCGTTCAAAACGACTATCACGTCCCCATCTTCTGAGGCGTTTATTGCATCTTGAATAATCTTGAAATCGCCACTTTCGCCATCGTCTACGGTGATAACGGCCAAAGAAGATGTGGCAAAAGCGATCGCTCCTGCAAAGATCGTCACTAACAAAGTCAAAATCAAGCATCTGAAATTCATATCATCCTCTCATATATTTTTAGACACATTTTACATGTAACTCGGTGATTGCTATCTATCATGTCCACAAAAGCGGACATAAGATGAAGCATTCAACAGCATTCAACAGGTAGGTTATATTTCGAATTTGACTTAAAGATTTCGCAGGATCTGATGGGATCTAGCAAAATTAGGTGAATCATTTTTGAAGGCGCGTTTTTCTCGTGAAAATGGCCTACACATGCCATCGGAACATATCGATTTTCATATTTCGGGCATGAGCCTTCGGACCATGTGTGTTTCTCGTGACATTAGAGGCAGTCCCACAATTGACTTTGACGCTGGAAATCATCGTTTTTTTCGGATTTATAGTGCTTAACGATACCTTTGAGCCAAATCTCTAACTCGCAAGAGTTTGAGATTTGGCCTATTCGTATCGTTAAGCACTATTCTGGCGAGAACCGATTAGTGTTATCTAATCGGTTCTTGACTATAAAGCCCTATTTGGCCTTCTTCATCACTCGGTTTTGGATTGCTGGACCGTCTCATTAGCTGCCAAAATTAGCCGCTGAAGATCCCCTCTTAGTCGGAAAAGAGGGCGTTATCGCCTGAACATTGTCCCCGTTGTCTCTTGAACTTTGTCCCAAGTCAGGAAAATCCTTAACTACAAACTCCACCATAAATAAGAACAGAGAGGGTGTTACGAGACATGATCGATTCCAAATCCATCCGGCTCAAGGTTGTAGAGGCAGACCAAAGGGACGTAGGCAAAGGGATCATCCGAATAAGCGAAAGGCAGATGGATGAACTAGGCGTAAAAGAGTACGAGATGGTGATGGTCAAAGGCGAGAAAGTCACCAGCGCTCTTGCCGTCAAAGCCTATTCTACAGATGAACAGATGGACATCGTCCGGATGGACGGCCTGATCAGATCCAACACGGAATCGACCATAGGTCAGTTCGTGGAGGTCTTCAAGGCAGAGTGGAAAGAGGCAACGCACGTGACCTTTGCCCCTATGGGCAAGGGGATGCAGATCTCGGTACCAAGCGATGCCTTGTTGAAAGTGTTCGAGGATCGGCCAGTCTGCAAAGGGGACGTGATATCCACCACTACCTTAAGGAAGCCTCCTGGCGAGTCTTTCGCAGGCAAAGACTCCATGTTCGATGAGATCTTCAAAAGGCCTTCTGGCCCAAAGGCCACCTTTGGTCTTGGCGAGGTCAAGATGCGGGTCGTCTCGACCGAGCCCGATGGCGTCGTTAAGATAACGAAGAACACGAGGCTCGACTTACTTTCTGCGCCAATGGACGAGCGGGGCCCAGGCGACGTGGTTTATGAAGATCTTGGCGGGATGAAGCAAGCGATTCACCGGATTCGGGAGATGATCGAGCTTCCGCTCAAGCATCCTGAATTGTTTGACCGGTTGGGGATTGAGCCTCCCCGAGGCGTCCTTCTCCATGGGCCACCAGGTACTGGAAAGACGATGCTCGCAAAGGCCGTCGCTAATGAAAGCAAGGCCTATTTCACTTCCGTAAACGGCCCCGAGATTGTCTCCAAGTATTACGGCGAGAGCGAAAAAGCGATCAGGAGCATATTCGAAGAATCTGAGAAGAATGCCCCTGCCATCATATTCTTGGACGAACTCGACTCGATAGCCCCCAAAAGAGAAGAGGTCTCTGGAGAGATGGAACGGAGGGTAGTGGCTCAGCTCCTTTCTTTGATGGACGGGTTAAAAGAGCGGACTAACGTGATCGTGATCGGGGCCACAAACAGGCCTGACGCCATCGATCCTGCGCTTCGAAGGCCAGGCAGGTTCGATCGAGAGATCGAGCTTGGAGTTCCTGATTTCGAGGGCCGGCACGAGATTTTCCAGATACATACTCGTGGGATGCCTTTGGCTGAAGACGTCGCCATAGATGAGTTTTCAGAAAAGACTTATGGGTTTGTGGGCGCGGACATTGCGGCTCTGACGAGGGAAGCTGCCATGAACTCTCTTCGACGGGTTCTGCCTGAAATCGATCTTGACGAGCCGACGATACCAAAAGAACTGCTCGAGGATCTGGTGGTGAGAAGGCACGATTTCGAGCAGGCGATGCGAGAAGTTCGGCCGAGTGCTTTGAGGGAGATTCTGATCGAGGTTCCGAACGTCACCTGGCAGGACGTTGGGGGGCTCGAAGACGTAAAGCAGCTCTTGGTCGAAGCGGTGGAGTGGCCTTTGATTTATGGCGAGAATTTCAGTCGGCTCGGGATCGAGGCGCCCAAGGGGGTTTTGCTCTACGGCCCGCCGGGTACTGGTAAGACATTGCTTGCAAAGGCGGTTGCAAACGAGAGCAACGCCAACTTCATAACGACGAAGGGAAGCGAGATTCTCTCCAAGTGGTATGGCGAGAGCGAAAGGCATATCGCCGAGATCTTCAGGAAGGCGAGGCAAGTTTCTCCCACGATCGTATTCTTGGATGAGCTAGATTCGATCGCTCCAGTGAGGGGTGGCGCTACAGGAGAGCCTCATGTGACCGAGAGGATAGTAAACCAGCTCTTATCCGAGATAGACGGGATGGAAGAGCTTCGTGGGGTTGTGGTGATCGCTGCTACCAACCGGCCTGACATAGTCGATCCGGCGCTCCTTCGGCCAGGCAGGTTTGATGAGTTGATCATGGTGCCGGTGCCGGATAAAGAGTCGAGGCAGAAGATCTTCGAGGTTCATACAGGTAAGATGCCTCTCGCTGAGGACGTGGATTTGGATCTGCTCGTTGAAAAGACCGACGAGTATACCGGTGCCGATATCGCTGCTATCTGCAGGAAGGCAGGAAGGCTTGCGCTTCGGGAGAGTATGGCCGCAGAGGTGGTAGAGCAACGGCATTTCTTGGCTGCGTTAGAGGTGATTGGCCCATCAGTCAATCCAGATACGATGAAGTATTACGCGAAGCTTTCTCGTGAGCTGAGAAAGGAGGGGTCACGCGAGGTCGAAAAGGCGGTAGAGGAGATGTGACGCCTCTTTATGTTTTTTTGGTGTTTGTCTTTGCTTTTGTGTTCGTTGTTGTTGGGTTGACTGGTGGTAGCGCCCGATCCCTTCGGGCTCGGTCTTTGCGGGGAACGCTGACTTTGCGTGAAATGTCGCCGTTGGGATTGGGGGTTTCGAGGTTTGGCGGCGAGGGGCTTTTTTGTCTGTGGGGATTTGTGGCTTTGGGCGCTTGTTTTTTTAGTTCCGATGATGTCGATCTCGGTCTTTGAACTCAGCTCACTTTGGCTTTGATCTCGGCTAAGGCGGTTTTAATCTCTGCGATCTCTTGGCTCAGCTGTTCGTACTTTTCTTCGAGGCGACCGCTTTTGATATCTGAGATCAAGTCCTCTTTCATGTGGGTGTTTTCTTCCCGTATGGCCAAGACATCTTCTTTGATGGCTCCTATGTGGGATGTATCCTCTTTGATATCCTGCAGAATTCCTATGGAGACATCTTGTTTACCCAACATTTGATCTTGTTTACCCAACATCTGACACTGTTTTTCTAGCATAGTAACCTGGATCTGTTCGATTCGCAACAGGGCAGGTATGCCCTTGTTGAGCTGCTGGATCTGGGTCATGTGCAGGAAGTCCATTATGGGAGTTATTCTGCCATCGTATTCCTCAAAAGTCATCTCAGATACTTCGGCCTCTATAGGCCGATTCTCCTGGACGAATTCTCGAAACTGGGCTATCTGGTCTTCGTCACCTTCGGCCAAGGACAGTACCATCTGAGATCCGTCTTCTGTCCTGTTATAGGCGGCAAACCGTTCCATCCCGAGCTCCAAGGCCTTGTCCAGCAAAAATACTCTATAGCCGACGTCGTGGACCTTGCTTCCTTGTATCTTGGCTTTGAGCTTCATCTCACGCAAAAAAAGGAGCTTCATTGGGTTAATAGGTTCTGGTTGCTCGGTTTTTTTGGTGTTTGTTGTTGGTCTGATCGGTGGTGGCGCCCGATCACTTCGGGCTCGGTCTTTGCGGGGAACGTCGACTTTGAGAGAAATGTAGCCGTCAAAGTCGAGGGTTTGGGGTTTGGTGGCGAGGGGCTTTTTGTGTCTGTGGGGATTTGTGGCTTTGGGCGCTTGTTTTATTGTGGTGGCAGGTTGCGCGAGGGAAAGGCTGATTTCGTTGCCAGGGTAGAAGGCGAGATCGTCTCCATAAAGGCCGTTCCAGCCTTACGTTTGCGAGAACTGTGGCGAGGGGGTTCAAATAGCATATTTTCCGTCTTTTCCGAGTTGTCGTCTTCGTCTCCTTCTTCTTTGGAAACGCGGGCAGGATCTAGTTTTGCGATTCGAAGGCCTTTGAAAGCCTTCTTGCGATCCTCTTTGCCCTCGCGAATGTTTCGGTTCTCGTCTGCACGGCGAGATGTGCGAGGAAGAGGAAGCCGAGGATTTCTGGCACGAGGATATGGGGGTTTTCAAGGCCTCGCATCAGCATCTCAAAGTAGTTGAGGATGCTCAAGGGTTGGTTGATTGTGAAAGGCCCAAGAAGCGGCCAGAGGAGGGTTACTGGCGTCGCCCACATGGAGTCTTCGAGAAGGTGGGCGAAGACCCCGCCTGTGAGAGATCCGAGTGCCCGATTTTGAAAGGTCATCGCGAAGGCGGCAAGAACGAGGACGAAGAGGAAGGTGTGCGCAAATATTCTGCCGGTGCTCATGCTTCCGTACATTAGGTGGCCCAGGGGTTTGTCTATGAGGTCTGGAAGAAGTGAGCCGAGGGCCACGAATGCGAGGGAGGGGTTGAGGTTGCGATCAAGGCGGGCCAAAGCCGTGGCCATCGCGAGGGTAAGGCCCACGTGTGCGAAGACGAGCATATGTGGCACTGGAGTTTGCGGGGATATAACTTTTTCTCATTTTCGTGATCTCGGTGTGTTTTGGGTTTTTCTTTGAGTCTGGGCTTTTGCGATTCATGGGCGATTGTTGGGCTAACCAGTGTGGGCGCGCCCGATCCCAACGGGCGCGGGTTGCTCTAGGGATAGGTGGGCTTTGGGAGATCTTGCTTTTGTTTGGTGGGCGGGGTATTTCATATTCATAGTGGGGGAAAATGGGCCTGTTCGGTGATAAACACGCAAAAATATATCTGATTAGGTTTAACATTTGAGCTTCTATGCATGGGTTCTTGTTGGATCGCACCCATTTTGGCGATCGGTTTTATGGCCTATTACAGGGGCAAAGTTTTTAACGTAATTTGGTGTCTGTCCTAAATTGGAGCACGTTGATGAGAATTTTGGTGGCAGGACAAGTGCTGCTACTCTGTGATCTCTTGATCAAGCGAATCCAATATCTCAATCACGTGAAGTGCAGTTGCTGCCAGCATCTGAATTGATTTGATGATAGGAGGAGCTGGTGGATTGGAGCGGAAGCTCGACCCACGTTTCTATATTGCCGGTTAAATATTACCTGTTTCCGGAATCTTCAAATAATAATATTGATAACCATAGATTAGGTGCGGCTTGGATTGAAAAGGGCGCAAGGATCTGAATGGGGTTGGATTTGAAAATGGCATCTGTAAATGACGAAATTGATGCTCTGATGAGGACAGAGATCTATAAATCTAGAGAGGAGGTCATGACAGACGCCTTAAGAGCCCTTTTGTCAATGAAGCCAGGTCTCAGGACTGAAATCGCGGTCGATCTTTATAAAAACGAAAAGGTCAGCTTCTGGAAGGCTGCTGAAATAGCGGGGCTTTGTATGGAAGAGTTCAAGGACCTGCTGGCTTCTCGGTCCATTAAAATTGAGGTAGGTGGGACTGAAGAAGAGAGCCAGTCTCGGCTGGCCAAATTGGGCTTCATATGAAGATGATGATAATCATCGATTGCGATGTGGCGAGCACGCAGAAGTTCTATCACCCACAGAGAAAAAGCAAAGATCCTGATTATCATGTCGAAAGAGGGCTTTGATGAACTACTTGGATGCATAAAGAACTCAATATCCAAGAAGCATTATAATATCAGCTCACACGCAAGAAACGAGATGAGCCTAAAAGAGGATGATATATGTAAATCACCCATCACTAAAGTGACGGGTATTTGACGTGCCCTGGTTTACCAGATCATCAATTGGGAGATAATATAATTGATAACCGATAGGAACGAATTTAGTTACCCTGGAATGCCGCCTCAGTTTCAGGCTCTAAGGGCACCGGTTAAACAGTCCCGATGGGTAGGGGGCAGTGCTTGTGCCATTCAAAACCGTTCCATATCCGATCGAGAGGAAGTCGGATCCCGGGATTGACTCCACAATCTTGGGTACGCACAACTCCATTCGTGGAGGTAAACTCTATGTTAGTTTACACAAATTCGAACGCATTCCTCCCCCCACTAAAGTAGGGGGGATCCTGCTGCGTTCGTCCTGAAAAAGATTTGATCGAAGCGATATTGAGCGGGGAAATGATAGAGGATTACACAGATGACAGACCATTTCCAAGCTGCCTAGTATTTGGAAGGACTGGGGTAGGGAGACCGATACATGTGGTCTGCGCATATTCGCAAGAGGATGATATGGCGGTAATTATAAAACAACCTACGAGCCAGATACGAATAGGTGGATTGGCTATAGAAGGAGAATTTGTAACTACTCAGCTATAGGACTCTTTGACAGGGCAGACCGCGGGTATGAATGGGTTTCCCACAAACGCATTTTGAATAGCGTCAAGAACACGGTATCCATTCTTCCGTGCAGTGGATATGTATCCGC
>Ga0208771_1000543_pt1 | contig 22717 bp, 17 predicted proteins | sample AntAceMetag02UKX_FD_184775 | JGI IMG/M metagenome (GOLD analysis project Ga0208771, IMG submission 184775) | Saline lake microbial communities from Ace Lake, Antarctica - Antarctic Ace Lake Metagenome 02UKX (SPAdes) (version 2) | ecosystem: Environmental > Aquatic > Non-marine Saline and... | reverse complement strand
ATTTATTACCTTTTTAGAATTGAAATGTCAACATGTAGTATTGTTGGTGCTGAATCATGTCAATATGTTGTGGTCAAAATATAAAAAATCGAATAAATCAACAGAGTCATAGATAAAGTTATTAAAAATTTCTGCTCATATTGAATTTTCGGACAGACACTATTAAGATGCTGGATTCTCGATTATCCTGTATCAAGTAACCAGCATACAGACTAAACCGCCACAACGTCAATAACTTCAGGCACCATTTCCTGTAAGTTCGCTTTTATGCCCTGTTGCAAAGTAATTTGCGCCATGGGGCAGCCATAACAGGCGCCTTGCATTTGCACCTTAACGACACCATTATCATCCACTGAAACCAATTTTACATCGCCACCATCAGCTTGTAAAGATGGTCTGATTTTTTCTAGTGCTTGTTCTACTTTTTCTTTCATAATTTCTCCAAAGTTAATCAGTTATGTTTAAACGAAAATTTAATATACTAAAAAATCCAGATTTCAAATAACAAATTTCAAAAAAATTCCAATCATCAAAAAATTAAATTCCAAACAAATATAAGTTTTGCGCAAATAAAAATAGTTTTGGTCATTAAATATTGGGATTTGTAATTTGTTTGTTATTTGATGCTTGTTATTTGGGATTTGATTTAGTCTGCAGGTGCCCAAAAACACCGTTTCGGCGACATCACTTTTCCTTCTTTTTTTAATTCCTGAATTAGTTTAGAAACGTCCTTACTTTCAATGCCAGTTGACTTTGCCACATCACCAGATCTAACTGGTTTACCAGCGTCTTGCATAGCTTTTAATATCACATGTTTTTTGTCTTACATTTTTTATTCCTTTCACAAATATTGTTAATTATAATTTTATAACACTTACACGTTTAGTTCAATTGTTCGTTTGTAATGATTGCAAACTGTAAATAATATAATATAAAACTATTACAAAGTCAAGGTTTTTTTATTTTTTTAAAATTCATATTTCAGCTATCCGCCAATCATAATTTATGGTACTATCCCTATCCTACTCAAAAAAAATGAAGAAATTTATTGCCAAAGAAATTTTATCCTGCATTACTCCAAAAATCCATTACTCCATTCACTTGATTATAATCAACGCTGAATCATAACCACAATATACGTTACTTTATTATTGATTCAATACAGATCAAAGAATCACTCGGTTTGTATTTCAATTTTTTTTTAATCCGTGTGAGAAATTTCTAAAAAAATTAAAAAATTTAATTCGCCTTTTCCTCAATTTTTAAATTTTTTTATTGACATTCTCCATATCTTATATTATATTTAATAATACATTAATTGACGATATTATATGAGTTACAGGGAGAAATTAAAATGATCTTAAAAGGAAAACTTTTTACCGAATCTCCAATTTATCGCGGCAACGCTCGTAAAACTCTTTTCACACGAGACGGCGATGGTACTCAACGGTTGGTCTCTTTAGCTGGCGAAATTTCTGGCACGGCACAATCGTTGATGGATGCGTTCATTGGTAAATCCCGCAATGGCAAGAACATCGGTCTGTTGTTTGAATTGTGGTATCGATTGTTTAAGTCTCCCATGCCCGAAAAATTGATCACAAAAATTGAATGTAATTTAAACCGTGATTGTTACCCGCGTGATAATTTGTTTGATCTGCGCATGGGAATTAAGTTGGACGAAGACCGTTGGGCAGCAGAAGCCAATGCCAATTATAAAATGGAAACCCTGTTTCGAAACTCATATTTTGATTTTACTTTATATGTAAATGATAATCTCATCAAACAAAACGATAACGGAACTAAACTTTACCACGTTCTTGAAGAATTAAAACATGGCAGGTTCTGGTATGGCGCTGGAAAAAGTAAAGGATTGGGCAGATGTCGTTTGGAAATGGAACTGCCATTTACTCCTCAGGGAAATATCACAAATTTGAATTCTTTTGCCAATCACTTATCCATTCATTTGCAATTCGATTCAACAAACCCAATTCTTGTCGGTTGGAACTGGGGCAAAGTGGATCCTGAAGTTCCTGCTTTTGCCGCTATCGAAGGCAGGCAGCTCATCGAAGCCATGCGGAACTTGCCTGATCCGATTCGCAATCGGCTGGAATTGACAATCGGGGGACCAATTTTGAGTCCTGCTGATTGGAAGAAAAAGTTTAGCACTTATCTTCCAAGAGTGATCGCCATTCATTTGCAAGAAAGTTCCACCAAAAAAAGCAATGGCTGGGTTTTGCCAGAGTCAGCAATGAAAAAACTTTCCAAGGGAAAATTTCCATTAGCCAAGAAAATTCTTGAAAACATTCAACCGCTCTGTGAACAATATTTTCCAGATAAAGAATCTGCCGAAGAAAAATTCAAACAGGTAATGGGCAAAAAAGCTAATTTAGTCAAACGAGTTACAGAACATCTGGTAGAGCAAACACAAACATCACAGCAATTCAATAATCAAGCCTGGCTTGAGGTGGCTAAAAATTTGGGCTTAAATCCAAAAATCGCAGACAAACTCGAAGCCAGCATCACTAATGAAAATGCGCTCAAAGAATTGCTGACAGCTGAATGCAAAAAAATCTTGATGCAACTCAATTTGCAGGTTGATCAGCAGGTAAAATTATTACAAAGTGATGCCTGGATTGAAGTTGAAATTGCCAACCGCGAAGATCACGTTACTATTAAAAAAATGATAATTGATGGTAAAATCACAGAAAGGGAATGGGAACGCTCAGATTATATTCCCGATGGGATAAAGGCTGCTTCGTGGAAAGAATTTTTAAATTCCCACGCCAACATTCAATTTCACTATCTCACTAATGAACGAAATCTCAATAAGAGCATTGTTAACGACGAAAATTTCATCTCCTTTTTAAAGGCGCATCGCAATCGCACAAGGCAGGAGCTTGCTCAACCGTTCAACACAGATTTTCGAGCTGGCGGGCCCTTCAATCATGAAATTTCAAAAAAATATGGCAAACCATTTGATACTTTATTTATGCGGATGTTATCATGGTCTCCATCTTCAAAAGAAGGCGAGTGGGAGGTTTTCATTCCAGGCAGCACAATTAAAGGCGCATTCCGAAAACGGGCGTCACAAATTCTTAAAACGTTATGGGGTGAAACGAATCAAACAACAGAACTGTTAACACGGCTTTTTGGCGCACAAGGAAAAAGAGGATTAGTCTTCTTTTCCGATGCTTACCTGGTCGATCCCAACGCACCAGATTCATCCTGGTGTTCCATGGATGGTGTTAAAATGGATTCTGCCACAGGGCAGCCAATTGAAGAAGCTAAATCGGACTATTTGTTTGCTTATGGGAATAAACTTACTTTTAAACTTCAGCTTGATTTGCAAGATATTTCCGAAAGCGATTTGAAAGTGCTCACAGTGTTGAGTCATTTGATTTTGGATTTTCATAACGGCGATATTCCAATTGGCGGTGAAAAAACAAATGGCTTTGGCTGGAGCAAAGCTGATGCCACTAAAATTGAATGGTTTACAGCACAGGAAAACAGTGTCAGTAAAAAACTTTTTGGCGGACAAAATTTGGAACAAAAAGGTTATTGGAAGACATTGAACATAGATGGCGAAGCTGCACTGAATTTCTTTAGATATATTGAACCCATTCAAGCCGATCCAAGAAAATTAGCACAAACACCGCCGAAAGCATACCAGGGGTTCATTTCCCACCGTTACTTTGGCGGACACTGTGGCATGCTTTTCCTAGAAGGTGAAATTTTAACACCAATGAATATTAAGGAAAGTGGTGAGCCTTCATTTAAAACTACTCTTGAAAATGAAAACATCAATGGCTGGGATTTCTACTCAATTTCATCGCCTGATGCTTCATTGAGAAATCCCGGTAAAATTTATGCGCTTCCCAGTAAAAGTATTCGGGGAATGATCCGCCACATTTACACAAAAGCATCTGATTCAAAAGATACAAGCAAAGATATTAGCAAATTAAATCCAACGGACAGCTTGTTTGGCTGGGTTGGCACGGGTCCCAATAATGCAATTTCGGGCAGACTTGCTTTCAATTTTGCTGCTTTTGAGAATCCAAAATTTGCCTGGTATAAAGCGCCCTATCCTTATGGCAACTGGCATTTTATTGACGGCGAATGGAAAAAAATTCAGAAAGCCCAGGCAGTTGTTAATCGGATTGATGAAGACTGGAGGTACTTTCCTCATGCGCCTTTAGCGCCAATTGTTGAAAAAATAGAAGACTTCAAACCAGATACAGTCAAAGCAAGTTATATGCGTACGATTTTGCCAGGCGCTCGTTGTAAATTTACTATTCGCTTCTGGAACCTGTTAAAGGGTGAGTTGCAACGTTTGATCTGGTCATTGATATTGGAAGATGGACTGGCCCATAAAATGGGCAATACCCGCTATCTCGGGTTTGGCAGTTTGAAATTACGTTTGTTGGAAGACAGCTACCTGATCGATTGGGAAAAGCGCTATTCAGGCGATTCAAACGAAAACTGGCAGCAACCATTAAAAGTTGCAGACTGGATTGATACTGATGTTATCTCTAATTACAAAGCGCTTGGAGATGCATTAAATGCTGACAAAATTTGATTGGTTTCGTCGATGCCGAACCGGGACTGAATTATTAGCAGCATTAAAATATTTTTCCGATAATCCAAATTTTGACTTAACAAAACTAAATTTCGGCGCGCCATTTTCTGCCACTGGAAAATTGTGCCAACGTTGTCGAATTTACGCGCCTGTAAGAACATCAAGGAAGTATGACCGTTTTTGCTTTGTGTGTAATGAAATTTTAACATTAAAAAATAAGCTAAAAAACCAATCTCACAATGCAATAATAGTTTGGGGATATGTCAATCAAATTCCCCAACGGCTGCAAGAAAAAAATCCTTCAAGATTCTTTTACGGAATTTATCTACACGAAAAGCAGCGTTTCCTGGCGGCTATGCATCGGCAGTATTTACGGGATTGGCTTCAGGACCTGGTTCTTTATTGCGGCACAGAATTAAAAGGTCTCATTCAGATATTTCCATCAATCGGGGTCCAGCGGAATTTAAATATGGGCGATTATATCTCGTGGGCAGTTCACCACGAGGCAAATCTCTCCATGAATCAATTGTGGGTTCGATTCTACACGGAACCTCATCAATTAATTAACCCAAAAACACGCGAGCAGCATGGGTTGCTCACTTATAATATTGCTGAATTCATCAGCATGTTAGAAATGGTTGAAATTTTTCGCGCTAATCTTCGACCAGATCAGCAGGAACAATTGTATGAATTATTGTTGTTGGATAAAGCTACTGAGGAACATTTTTATTGGGGACGTTTTCTTGGAGATTTGTCGCAAGAGGCAAAAGATATGTTAAGCGCCTGGAATATTAGAAAATGGGAAAAAACTCAAATTAATTTTTTTTATAACTTGATAAAATATGTTATCTTGCCTCAATCAAATTAATCTCGTTCGCTATTTAATCGTATGGCGTGTGAATAGTTCGTTAGCCTATTTCCCGCGTTATTTTTCACTTGATATTTCAAAAATTTTGGGAACAATTATTTCCCACCGTTTGCCAACTGCTGAAAAAAGAACGTGGAAAAAATCGCTTGCTCCATTAAATGGTTTTTTTGACAAATTTAAAACCAATAAAAAAATAAACAACTCATCAAAAATTCCTGAATCAGCCTGGCCCTTAAATTCAGTTTTATTTGCTTATCCTTTGAAACGAACTTATGGTAAAGATGAATTTATTTTTTGGGAACTTAAACTATTTGGCGAACATGCGGATCATGGTTTGTTTTTAGAAGTGATTCTGCCCGCCATGGAAGAGGCAAGTTTTACATCGGAACAAGATTGGAATCGCCGCAACAGAATATGGGGGCATTTTGACATTCAAAATATTTATGCAGCCCGGGGGGAAAAATGGGAACCAATTGTTACTGACGGTAAGCTAAATTTACGTTCCCGCGTACATCCATTACAATGGCTTGAAGGTTTAACATTCGCTTCAAAAATAAGACGAAAATTTAAAACTCTAAATTGGATTACTCCTACTAACCTCAATGAAAATTTAAACAGTTACTATGCACTAAATTTACCAGACGAAAAAGAAAAAATGAAATTTGGGAAAACGCCTCTCTTATCTTTCATTTTGCACAGCCTAATTCAAAGGTTAAATAAATTATTGTACGAACCATCAAAGGGCTACACTGAAATTAATGAAATTTTAAATGCTTCTGACAGATCTGCATTTTTGCAAGCGTTTCAACAATCCCTGCAAATTAAAATTACTGAAAATAATTTGAAAAAAGTACACTCCAATTATCCAGGGAAAATTATTGGCGCGCAACAATTCTCTTCCATCCCCAGACAAATCATCCCTTATCTTGACATCGCTTCTATTCTCCATATTGGGAGTCAAACTCATTTTGGGTGTGGGACGTTTGATGTTCGGTGAACTATTCAAAGTAATGGATAATTATTTTTGACAATTATTAACTATTCACAAATATGCTTTAGTACGCTAAATTTTTAAAAATATTTGGATAATCTCTGGCTCCATGACAAAATAAATGTAACCAGATCAACTTTTCTTTCTGTTTAACTTCATGCAAAATTAAATAGTTGCCAATGATTAAAAGGCGAATGCTTTCTAAGCGATAGCAATCAGGTTTTTTGCCTATTTCAGAATATTTTTTTAAAAGTTTTATTTTGTCATGTACCTTTCAAGCGAATATCTTTGCCGCACACGGGCTTTCCTGCTTAATATATTTTATCTTCTCTAAAAAACTATTGGTAAATTCTTCAGTGTAAATTAGCTTCATATTATTCATAAAATATTTTCCTGAATTTTATCAAATTGTTCTTCTGAATAATATTGACCGTTAGCAATATTTTTTCTTGATCTATCAATTAGATGAGCTAATTCACGAACTTCCTTTTCCCTTTCAAAAGCCTTTTTATAATGGTCTCGCTCCTGTGTTATTTTTTCGTAAGAGTCTGGAGATAACAAAATAAAGTAGGCAGTTCCATTTTTTGTAATAAAAAGCGGTTCATTAGTTTTACTAAATTTATCTAAATTTTCTTTCTCCCGCAAAATACTAATGGGTTGAATAAGGAATGTTCAATCGTTCCTTAAAATATATTGTTAAAAAGCAATGAATATTTGCCTATAAGCAAAATTATTAGCTGATATATTTGCTTACAGGCAAAATTATTCGTTAGCAATTTGTCCAAAAAAATTTTAAATAATAATCGAATTAGTACCTAAATGGTAAAATTCCTGTACAATGGGCAAGGAATTTTTAAGCACTCTACACGGATAAAAAAAACACACAGAAAAAAATAATGAAAAAATCTGTGTGATTCCTTGATCCTGTAGTTATTTCTTTGAATGACATTAATTCAAGATTCAATTTTTTAATTTTTGGCTCTGGCTTGTCCAGCTTAAGTATTGACTTTTCAAAATAAAATTAACATGTTTTTTTCATAAAATTTTATCCAACATCGTCAATCTCACCCTTGACCTGTAATTTTATTTTTTGTATATTAGATGAAGTTGGAATATGCTACTATTTATTTTATAATTGAACCCAATCGAAAAAGCCACTAATATTAATAATATAACTTTAATAAAATCAATTAGTGAAAATTCGTGAATTCGTGGCTGACATTTTTTTGAAATCGACTCATAATTTTAATCCCAAATTGAATACCATGAAATTGCTAAACCCGGAACTTGCGCAATACCTAAAAACGATATTAAAAGATCAATATTTATCTTTTTTATCAGCTAAACCCGAAGCAACCGCCATCAGGGTAAATACACTCAAATCAGACATCAAATCCTTAAAACAAAAACTAAAAAATTGGCAGCTCTCTTTTAAACCGCACCCAGTAAACCCTGAAGGATTGATAATTGAAAATGATTTTTTGCCGTTGAGCCATTCGCTTTCATTTTTCAAAGGTGAATTCAATTACCAGGGTATTTCTTCGCAACTCCCCGTACTGGCGCTGGATCCGCAGCCAGGTGAAACAATATTGGACATGGCAGCTTCGCCCGGTTCAAAATCAACTCAAATTGCTGCATTGATGAAAAATAGCGGGCGGCTTGTTTTGAACGAAGTATCAATCAGAAGACAGCAAGCTTTGGTGTCAAATACGTTGCGCTCAGGTATAATAAATGATGTTAGTTTGCGACTGCCAGGTCAGCGCTTTGGAACTTTGTTCCCTGAGTTTTTTGATCGCATCCTTGTTGATGCGCCATGCTCGGCATTGGGAACTTTGCCGGCACATTTTGATGAAATAAACGGTTGGTGGTCGATTGAAACCATGAATAGTCTGGCAAACTTGCAATACCAGTTGCTAATATCGGCAATCAAAGCGACTAAAGTGAATGGCGTTATTGTCTATTCCACATGCTCCATTTCAGCGGAAGAGAATGAAATCATAGTTGACAAAATATTAAAAGAATACCCTGTGAAAATTGAAAAAATTCCGATCATTTCAGGAAGCCAGTTTCAAAATGGTCTCACTTTTTTTCAGGACAAACAATTTGATCCTGATTTAAAAAGGGCAGTTCGCACTTATCCGCAAACAAGCCAGATGGAAGGATTTTTTATCGTCCGCTTGAGAAAAACAGCAGCTGTCAAAATTCATCCTTCTAAAAAGTTAATGCCATTCGTTCCTTTATTTGAATCAAATAATTCATACGTAGTCGATGTATTAAAACATCTTTCAGTGCGTTGGGGTATCGATTTAGATTACCTCTCCCAATTCAATTATTCAATCGGGAAGAAACGTATCTGGTTAGTTAATAAGGATTGGCGGCAAGTTCCGCAAATGGAATTCAACAAGGCTGGTATAATGTTGGCTGAAAAAAAATATAAGGAATGGAGATTAACCAATAGCAGCGTGCAATTCTTAAAAAATAATATTACCAGTTCAAAACTTGAACTGAATGTGGACGAGATAAAAGCGCTATTCAAAACAGGCACTCTTGAAAAAACAAATCAAGCGCCGGGATATTATGTGTTAACTTTTCAAAATAAATTTATTGGTAGTGGTTCTCTTTTTAATGGGAAACTTAAAATTCGACTGCCGCATTTGTTTAATTTGGTGTTGTGATTTAAACATACACACGAATTCAGCCACAGAGACACAGAGTAAACAGAGTTTTTCTAACCTGAATTATCCTTTCGCCACAAAGACACAAAGAATGAAATTACAATTAATTATGATTACATATTCGGTAAACTTTTTTCATTTTTTCATAAATTGAATTTAAAACTAAAATTAATTTTCTTCTTTGTGTCTCTTAGTGTCTTGGTGCCTTTGTGGCTACGCTTTTTTTCTACTGCATTTTCTGGATTAAAATATTTACTTGATCTCTCGTTTTTAATTCCGCAATCCACACTTCTTTTCCCATCTCATTTTGAAATTTTTATTCTAACAATATCAATTCTAATTTGAAAAGTGAAGTTATAATAAATTTTCTACAATTATTTAATTATTTAATTTTCACCAAACAAGCAAAATTCATTTTTTTCTAAATGTTTTATTTATAATTTATTGAACTCATTATTAATTAAAAGAATAACAGCGCTTTATCTGCCTCCCAAAATCACCATACTTCTTCAAACTAATATTTTTCCAATAATCAACCTAAAAATTATAATAACATTTCCCCCAGGTAAATTGCAACTCATTTCATTTTGAATTATGGTATGATTTTTGACATTTTGAAATTACCGCAGTTCAAAACGACTAAGAGGATAAAAATGATTAAACAAAGATTGATTTTTTCAGGAAACTGGTCAGCCATATTTTTGCTCCTGTTTTTATTATCAACCTGCCTGGCACAAAATGAGCTTGTGAACAATGATCAATATCAAATTGGCTCTGATGAAAGACTGATGATCACAGTTCATATTTTTGGTGAGATTAAAAACCCGGGAGAATATTTAGTCCCTGATAATACGAACATTTTAGAAATTATCTCAAAAGCGGGAGGACCGACTGAATTTTCAAACCTGGGCAAAGTGAAAATCACAAGAGGGTTGGTCAACATTTACGACTTAAAAAAAATTTTAAGTAAAAGCACTAACAATAAAAATTACCAGAACAAAACCATTAAAAAACAGATAATAAACGTAAATCTTAAAAAAATGCTCGATGATAGAAAATCAATGGCAACTTTACCGATTCTGCGACCGGGGGATGTTGTCAGGGTTAGCAGGAATGCCTGGTTCACATGGCAGGTTATCATTCGGATTATCTCACAATTGGCTGTTGTGGCACAGGTCTGGTATTGGTACAATCAATCTTATTAAAAAAAGGGTAACTATTCAAGGAAATAATTATATGTCAATAAAAACACAACAGGACATTCAGTTTGATTTAAATAAACTTATTCTAATTTTGTTGCGAAGGAAATGGTTTATTTTGGGATGCATCCTGATTACTATATTTGGAGCATTCGGTTATAACCATTTCTATCGACCCATTTATCGAGCACAAACGACCATTGTTTTTGATCAGCAGAACTCATCTTCTTCAATAATTAATCCTTTTCGGAATATAATCAACAAGAGTTTTATCATTAATCAAATGGAAGAGATAAAGAGTCGATCATTAGCTGAAGAAGTTATGCATTCACTTCCACAGGGAATACTTAATACATTTTCATTACCCAAAAATCAATCTCCAGATTTTGATAAGGAAAGCTATATCACTTATCTTCTCCAACAAAAAATTTCTGTAAGAGCAATTCCCAACTCTGAGGTGATAAAAATTGCAGCAGAGGCTTATACACCCATCGCTGCCAAAGTAATTGCTAATACAATTTCGGAAGTTTATCAACAGCGGAATTTAGATGTAAAAAGAAAAGAAACTACCAATGTCCGCAAAATTATTGATAATCAATTATTGACTTTTAAGGGTCAATTAGACAGCTCTGAAATTGCTTTGAAAACATTTAAAGAGAGGAGCGGCGTTACTGTTATTGAAAAAGAGGCTGAGGAAATTCAAAAACGGTTAACAGAAGCAGAAATTGTCTATAACAAAACAATATCCGATCTTAGTGCTGCTAAAGGAAGATTGGGATTCATTCAAAAAAAACTTGCCCAGGAACGGAAGGATTTACAACCAAGCATCACCAAAATTACCAGTCCCTGGACAAAAAAACTAAAACAACAATTAGTTGATTTACAGGAACAATACACCAAACTCCAATTACAGAACTATTCTAATAACCATCCCATAATGCAAAAGTTGGGGGATAAAATTAAACGAACAAAAAAAAACCTATTAAAAGAGAGCCTAAAAATTGCATCGGGTGAAAATATTGTTGATCCGATTTCTCAAATACAAAAATTTATGGAAGAATCAATCTCATTAGAGATCGAGATCCAAACTTTTAAAGCGCAGGAAAGAACTCTCAGAGCTATCATAAACAGTTACAAAAACAATCTCCATACGCTGCCCAATAAAGAACTTAGACATGCACGTCTTTCCCGTGGCAAACAAGTCAATGAAGAAATATACAGGATGCTGCTGCAAAAAAAGGAGGAAGCTAAAATTACCGAAGCTGAAAAAGTTGCTAATATCAGAATAATTGATATAGCAAAAACTCCAACCATTCCATATAGACCGCATAAAAGACTAAATCTTTTTATTGGCGCTGTACTGGGTTTTATTTTAGGCATCAGTCTCACCTTTGTAATTGAACTATTAGACGATACCATCAAGACAGTGGAAGAAGCTGAAAGAGTTACAGAATTAAGCGTTTTAGGCACTATGCCAACCATTAAAACTAAAATAAAAAACGTAAATCTAAAATTAGTCAAAAAGCAACAGGGTAAAAAAGCCGTTGAGTTGATAACGAAATTAATTACTTTTTATGATCCTTACTCAGTTGAGTCTGAGGCATTTCAATATATTCGAAGAAACCTGTTATTAAATGGTCTTAATAAAGACAAACAAACAATCCTGGTAACCAGTGCTAACCCAAACGAGGGCAAGTCAATTATTACGGCGAACCTGGCGATCACAACTGCTCAAAGCGGCTTAAAAACATTATTAATTGACGCTGATTTACGAAGACCTGTTTTACACATCATGTTCCAGATGAATAAAAAACCAGGGCTTACAGATTTTCTCGTTTCTGAAAAAAGCAATATTGCCTCAACAAAAGTTGAAAATTTAGATCTTCTAAGCAGCGGCGTAATCCCAAAAGATTCATCGGAGATATTTGTCACTCTATCAAAAATGAGTTTTATTCAGGAATTGCAAAATCAATATGACGTCATTTTCATTGATACGCCTCCAGTTAATATATTTAATGATGCGGGAATAATTAGTCCACTTATCGATGGTTCAGTATTCGTAATCAAAGCAAGGAAAACATTAGCTAAAGATATTTTCAAAGCCAAACAGATTTTACGAAAAACAAAAAGCAACATTATTGGTCTGGTGATAAATAACCTTGATTCTGACAATAGCTATTCAAAATATTATGAATATTATCAAAAAGATTTCGCTGGAAAAACTGAAAGGAATAGTCGAGCTAAAACAGGAAAAATATAATGCGGCAGACAATTTAGCCCAAATTATTGGCATAGAGTTTGCGTAAATATGATTGTAAATTAATTAATCATATTTTAATCTATTGTATTTTTTGAAGTTACAAAAATTAACATTTTCATAATTTTAAACTGAATTTTTATTAACATTACAATTTGCAATGTGTAAACAATATCATATTTTATAAATCAACTCATCAAATCTGCATCTTTGGGATTAAATTATTTCGTATTTAAATTTTTCTAAAAGGTGGGATTGAAGATGATAATGTAAATTGAATCTTCATAGGAAGGGAATAATGGTGAAATTAAACGTCGCTGTCGTAGGCTGTGGCTATTGGGGGCCTAATTTAGTAAGAAATTTTAGTCAAGTTACCAATTGCAACATGTATGCCTGTTGTGACTTAGCTGGTGATAAACTCAAGAGAATAAAATCTCTTTATCCATCGATATTAGTTACCACTAATTTAGATGATATTTTAGAAAATCCAGCCATCGATGCAATTGCAGTAGCCACTCCTGTTTATACTCACAAAGAAATAGCCAAAAAGGCTTTAGAAAATCAAAAACATGTTATGGTTGAAAAACCGTTGGCTTCATCAGTAAATCAATGTGTCGAGTTAATAAAATTAGCCAAAAAAAATGATAGAGTTTTAATGGTCGGACACACTTTTGAATACACCTCGGCTGTTAACAAAGCCAAAGAAATTATTGACAGCGGTGAACTCGGGGATATTTATTATATCAGGTGTGTTCGGGCTAATTTAGGTCTTTTTCAACCTGACATTAATGTAGTCTGGGATCTGGCTCCCCATGACCTTTCAATAATTCTGTACCTGTTAGACGAATTTCCAATTGGTGTGAACGTACAGGGCAAAGCTCATTTTAATCCTCAAATCGAGGATGTTGCTAATATAACTTTATCATTTCCCAATGGGACGATTGCTTTCATCCACAATAGTTGGCTGGATCCCGACAAAATCAGAAAGATCACCATTGTCGGCAGTAAAAAAATGCTCGTTTATGACGATATTAGTCAAAACGAAAAAATAAAAATCTTTGACAAGGGAGTGGATGCGCCTCCTTATTATGATTCTTTTGCTGAATTTCATTTCTCTTATCGCTACGGCGATATTTATGTTCCCCGACTCAATGAATATGAACCATTACGCAAGGAGTGCGAACATTTTATCGATTGTATTAAAAATGACAAAAAACCAAAGAGTGATGGATACAGCGGCTTGCGTGTCGTTTCGATTCTTGAAGCAGCAAACAAATCAATGAAGAGTGGCGGTGGTAAGCAACCGATTTCTTTTACTCATCCAGTTGCTGAGAAAGAAGTTCCTGCATATCAATTAGGATACAAAGCTGCATTAGCAGTGAACTAAAGTTTAGATTGAATAAACAAGATTTACATGATAAGACCTGGCACACTAAAGTACACTTGTAAATTGTGAATCGTAAATAGTCCGCCAGTTGTCAATAGCCGTTAACCTAAGAAGATACGATGCCACAGAGACTCAGACTCACAGAGTCTTTATAATTATTCCCGCCAAAAAAAGGGCGGACAGGTTGCCCTAAATTATTTTGCCAAAAATATGACTTTTAAAACTATAGATAAAAATGAAAAATCAACTCATCAGCAAAGATGTTAAATTAGGAAAAAATACTAAAATTTTCAGTTTTGTGAATCTCTACGGATGTGAGATTGGGGATAACTCAAAGATTGGTACTTTTGTTGAAATCCAAAAAGGAGCAAAAGTCGGGAATAACTGTAAAATTTCCAGCCACACATTTATTTGTGAAGGCGTTACCATTGATGACGATGTATTTATTGGGCATAATGTAACTTTCATCAACGATGCCTATCCGCGGGCAACAAACGAAAATAGTTCTCTGCAATCTGAAGCTGATTGGACCTGCATTCCAACCCTGATCAAAAAGGGCGCTTCAATTGGATCGAGCGCTACTATTTTGTGCGGAGTAACCGTTGGTGAAAACGCTATCGTTGGCGCTGGATGTGTCGTGACAAAAAATGTTCCAGCCAATACAATTGTCGTTGGCAATCCAGCCCGAGTATTGAAAAAATTAGACCCGGTAAAAACTGCTTAACTTGTTCCAGTGTTCGGTTAATAGCTGATTTTGGTTTTACCGATTTTTTTATCAGCCTTCCTAATAATATTTGAATCACGAATAATCCGTCGGTAGATGTATTATTAATAGATACGATTATTCAAATTTTACATCCGCTCTCTTTTGGCGGATTCGTGATTTTTATAATGGGCTCGTTGCTTGAATTTTAAAGCAAGCTATTCAAGTTAAAAAAAAGAAGTAAAAATTTAGCCCACAAAACACTCAAAATAAACGAAAATGAATTTAAATTTTTTTTGTGTGTTTCGGGGGCATAAATCAAAGCTAAATAATAAAAAAATGTGAAATGAGAGACAGAGAATCAAAATACATTAATCCAATTAATTTCAAAGATTGGGATGATCATGTTTTAGCATTAAAAAATACATCCATTTTTTATTCTTCATTTTGGGCAAATGTATTACAGCAAAGTTACGGTTATGTGCCAATGTATCTCACCCAATTCTCAAACAACGAACTTAAAACCTTGTTGCCGCTGATGTTCATAAAAAGCTGGCTCACCGGGTGTCGTGCTGTTTCATTGCCCTTTACTGATTATTGCGATCCTTATGTTTCTGATGAAAATAATTTTAAAAATATTTTTAAAGAACTTATCTCGATTGGACAAAATTCTAATTGGAAAAGCGTAGAGTTTAAAGGAGGCTCAGAATTATTTCACGATGAACAAAGTTCTTTAAATTTTTATCATCATCTTTTACAACTTTCAGATGAAAAATCTCTATTTTCTAAATTCAAAAGCAGTACCAAACGAAACATAAAAAAGGCAGAACGAGAAGGAGTTCAAATTTTAATAGACAATTCATCAGATTCAATGGAAAATTTTTATAAGCTTAATTGTCTCACAAGGAAAAAACATGGTCTTCCCTCCCAGCCAAAACAGTTCTTTAAAAATTTTTATGAATTCATTATTAAAGACAATCATGGTATAATTGCGACAGCCGTAAAAAATAACACCATTATTGCGGCTGCAATTTTTCTTCATTTTAAAAATAAAGTCGTTTACAAATACGGTGCTTCGGACACACACTATCTTCATCTCAGGGCAAATAATTTAGTTATGTGGGAATCAATAAAATATTATACACAAAAAGGCTTTAAAATATTTGATTTTGGAAAAACTGAAATTAATAACGAAGGTTTACGGCGATATAAGTTAAGCTGGGGTACAGATGAAACAATGATAAAATATTTTTTATATAATTTTGCCTCCGGCAATTTCATAAAATCAGAAAACAAAGAAAGCGGTTGGTATAATTGGTTCTTCAGAAAAATGCCGATACCGTTGTTAAAAGCAAGCGGTACGCTATTATACAAACACGTGGGATAATTTCTGCATGTACTTTAATAGATTGTTTTATATTGTAAAGCCACTTATACCAAGAAAAATCCAGATTTTCCTAAGGGGTAAGAATGCCCAGTGGAAGCACCTTTTTCATAAAAATGCTTGGCCAATTAATGAAAATTCTGCTCCACCACCCGACAATTGGAAAGGTTGGCCAGGAGGTAAAAAGTTTGCACTGGTTTTGACTCATGATGTTGAACTGGATGATGGTCAGAAAAAATGTTTGCTATTAATGCAATTGGAAAAAAGGTATGGATTTCAATCATCATTCAATTTTGTACCAGAGCGCTATCGTGTCTCAAAACCACTTATCGATGAATTGAAAAATAATAATTTTGAAGTGGGTGTCCATGGTTTATATCATGATGGAAAACTGTATAGTTCTAAAAAGATTTTTCAACATCGTGCAAAAAAAATAAATCATTATTTGCATGAGTGGGATTCGGTAGGATTTCGGTCTCCATCAATGCATCACAACTTGGAGTGGCTGCATAATTTAAATATTGAATACGACGCATCGACATTTGATACCGATCCTTTCGAGCCTCAATCGGATGGCGTCAATGCTATATTCCCATTCTGGGTGCAACATGTTTCATTGGAAAAGGGATTTGTGGAGCTTCCCTATACTCTGGCACAGGATTTCACTCATTTTATTTTATTGAAAAAAAAAGATATAAATATATGGAAGAAAAAGTTAGACTGGATTGTTGAAAAGGGTGGTATGGCATTATTGAACACCCATCCTGATTATATGAATTTCAACAAGGGAAAATGTAATCAGGAAGAATATTCTGTAAATTTATATGAAGATTTTTTAAAATATGTTAAAAATAAATATGAGGGAGTCTATTGGCATGTACTACCAAAAAAGATAACCCATTATTGGAAATATCGAACAACTGTCAAATCATCTCCACATTAAAATGATACGCATCCATACGATAACTGATTATTACAGAGAAAATTTGAAAACAAATATAAGTGAATATCTCTTCATTATAAAAAATTTAAAGTGGCGGACTTTTTTTCGACTATTACTGGAAAGAATATGTTCGGTAAATTATTATTACATTATGAAATTAAACTTAAAATCTGTTGGGCAATACACAATAACAAGAGAGCCACCAGGTAACTTGTCCATAATGAGTTATAAGGATTTACAAATAATTAAGAAATCGATCAAGGTCCTTGGTCCGAATGATAGAAAAGAAATATTAGCACGGATTCAATTTTTTGAAAAGGGATTTCAAAATTGCTATGTTATGAAGGTTAAAGATACAATTGCTTACATGCAATGGTTAATAAATCCATCAGAAAATTACCTACTTGAGAAATATTTCAAAAAAATCTTTTACCCGCTTCATAATAAACAGGTTATGATTGAAAATGCTTTCACATATCCAAAATTCCGGGGCTATGGGTACTTACCTTATGTTTCTCAAAATTTATTGGACATAGCTCAGGAACAAGGATATAAAAGTGTCGTCGGATATATAAAGATAAATAAAATACCTTCTCTGAATGATTTTTATAAAATGGGATTTAAAGTTACTCAATTACTTCGTGAAAGAAAATTATTAGGTTCAATTTACCGTAATTTGTAGTATAATTTAATTGGAAGCGATATTAATTCCAAAACAAAATTGGCAGGAGTATATGGATAATATGACAAAAATAAAGGAATTTATGGTTGATAATTTTCTCTTTGGTGAAAATAACGGATTTAACCAACATACCTCCTTTATGGAGGAAGGAATTATTGATTCTATGGGAATAATGGAATTGATAGTATTCCTTGAAGAGAGTTATAATATAAAGATAAAAGATGAAGAATTAATACCACAAAATTTAGACAGCATAAATAAAATCGTAAAATTCATTGAAGTTAAAACCAATAATAAGCAAGACCAATGTGCGGAATAGCTGGAATCTATAATATACGTGAACCATTTGACATATCAATGGATACCTTGAAGTCAATGACCAATGCACTCAATCATCGAGGGCCGGATGATTGTGGTATCTATCTCGATGATTGGGTTGGATTAGGACATACCCGCTTAAGTGTTATTGATCTAAGCTCCGGGGTGCAACCAATCCACAATATGGATAAAACAAAATGGATTGTTTATAATGGGGAAGTGTATAATTACCAAGAATTGCATTCGGACCTTAGAAAACTTGGACATAAATTTTACACGACAACTGATTCAGAGGTAGTTCTGCACATGTTTGAAGAAAAGGGAATTAATTGCCTAAAGGAGCTTAATGGTCAATTTGCTTTTGCGATTTGGGATAATAAGAAGAAAGAGCTTTTTTTGGCGCGTGATCGCGTGGGCATACGTCCTTTACATTTCTCAATTATTAAGGATCGTTTGTTGTTTGCTTCTGAGATCAAATCACTGTTCATGAATAAAAATACAAAAAGAGAAATCGATCCCATCGCATTTGATCAGGTATTTACATTTTGGTCAACATTAGCAGATCGAACGCCTTTTAAAAATATAAAAGAATTGCTACCAGCTCACTACATGATTGTTTCAAATGGAAAAGTAACAATAAAAAAATATTGGGATGTACCTTTTTATCCAGAAATAGAATGTACAAAAAAATCTCTTCATGAAAATATAGATGAATTACGCTCTTTGTTAATCGATGCAATAAAAATCAGGTTAAGAGCCGATGTACAAGTAGGTACCTACCTAAGTGGTGGTTTGGATTCATCTGCCATTTCAGCAATGGTAGCAAAAAATCTCAATCGACAAATCTCTACTTTTGGTATTCGCTTTGAAGAGAACGATTTTGATGAAGGGAATTATCAAAAATTGGTCGCATCTTCTTTAAACACAAAACATCATGAAATAATGGCATCCAATGAAAAGATAGGTCAATTTTTTCCCGACGTAATTAGACATTGCGAAAAACCATTATTACGAACAGCACCTGTTCCATTGTTTTTATTATCACAAAAAGTGAGAGAAAAACAACTCAAAGTTGTGCTTACCGGAGAAGGTGCTGATGAAGTATTTGGCGGTTATAATATTTTTCGTGAAACAAAAATCAGAAATTTTTGGGCAAAACAGCCTGATTCAAAAAAAAGGGCTGCACTACTTGGCAGGCTCTATCCATATATTTTTAATAATAGCAGGCAAAAAGCACTATTGCAATCCTTTTTTTCTAAAGGACTGGATGATGTTGAAAATCCATTATATTCTCATCTTATCAGATGGAATAATACTGCTAAACTCAAGAAGTTTTTTTCTGATGAAATTAAATCGGCAATTGGCGAATATGACTGCTATGAAAATCTCAAACAAAATTTGCCATCCGATTTCCGCAGTTGGAGCAGTCTTTCAAAAGCACAGTACCTTGAGACAACAATTTTTTTGAGTCATTATTTGCTTTCATCTCAAGGAGATCGCGTTGCAATGGCTCATTCAGTAGAGATACGGCTTCCATTTTTAGATCCTCGTATTCTAGATTTTATGGGCAAAATCCCATCACATTGGAAAATTCGTGGATTAAATGAGAAATATATTTTGAAAAAATGTTTTCAAAATAATTTGCCTAAACAAATTGTAAATCGCCCAAAACATCCGTATCGTGCACCAATAAAACAAAGCTTGTTGCATCAAAAACATTCGCATTTTGTGAAAGAAGCGGTTTCAGAAAGCTCACTAAAAAAATCAGGATTATTTGACCATAAAAAAGTAAACAAATTTATAAATAAACTTGAATCAGTTCAAACGCCCAGCGAAATTGACAGCATGGGATTAGTCGGAATTTTATCATCTCAACTTTTGTATCAGCAATTTATTGAGAATCTTCCTGCTATCGATAACAGCAATTCAAAAGAGTGGTTCATTGTTGATCGAAGATCAGAAACATTGGAAAATAGAAATTAATTGTAAATTTAACAATAGAGACAAATCAAAAATCTAATTATGATTGAATTTGATCCGACATTAGTTCATGATTGGCTTTCCAGATCAGCTCGACGATTTCCTGAAAAGGAAGCTTTAATTTTCGGCAATCAACGCTGGAAATACAAAACATTAGAACAATATAGCAACCATCTGGCTATCGCGTTAAAATCTGCTGGGATTCAGCGTCAGGATAGAGTCGTTATTTTCCTGAATAATTGTTCTGAATCAGTCATTTCAATCTATGGTATTCTTAAAGCAGGTGCAATATTCGTCATCCTGGACGGATCAATTAAACATCAAAAATTAAATCAAATTTTGAAAAACAGCTCTGCGAAGATGATCATTACACATCCACAAAAAATGAAAGTGGTGGATCGAGCGCTAAAAAATTTAGATAATGAGTGCCAAGTTTTATGGGTTGGATCAAAGGAGCATATACCTGGTTCTTCATCGCTAAGAATGTTAAGCTGGGAAGATATATTTTCTAATGTCGAAAAACGAAGCGTAGATACTGAAAGTCCTGATTCAACCACTCTACATCAAAGTATAGATGTGGATTTAGCGGCGCTAATTTATACTTCTGGTTCAACTGGGCAACCAAAAGGTATAATGTCGACGCATCATAATATGATATCTGCTGCCCGAAGTATCATTCAATATCTAAACAATTCTGATGATGATATAATTTTTAATGTGTTACCACTATCATTTGATTATGGTTTATACCAGGTAATTATGACGTTTATGTTTGGTGGAACTATAATTTTACAAGATTCTTTTCTTTACATGCACAGTATGCTGGGAAAAATTTCACAGGAAAAAGCTACTGGATTTCCTGTTGTACCAACAATCTTAAGACTGCTGCTGCGAATGGAGAATCTTTCAAATTATGATTTTAGCACATTAAAATATATAACAAATACAGGAGATTCATTGAACGAAGGTGACATTCAGGAATTCAGATATCTTTTTCCGCACATAAAAATATTTTCTATGTATGGACTGACTGAATGTAAACGCGTTTCTTATATGCTCCCGGAAAAATTAGATAAATATCCTTCCTCCGTCGGCAAAGCGATGCCCAATTGTGAAGTCCTCATTGTGGACAAAAATGGTAATGAAGTAAAGCCAAATGAAAAAGGTGAACTGATTATACGAGGATCCAATGTTATGCAGGGATATTGGAATGATCATGAGCTTACAAAACTCAGCTATAAAGTGCAAAATTATGCCGATAATAGGATTCTACACTCAGGAGATTATTTTAAAAAAGACGAAAATGAATATCTTTATTTTTTCGGTAGAAAAAATGATATGATTAAAAGTAGAGGTGAACGAATTAGTGCAAAAGAGATTGAGAGTACTCTGAGCAGTATGCCAGGTGTCGCAGAAGTTGCCGTGATTGGAATTCCTGATGAAATATTAGGGCAAGCTATCAAAGTTTTTTTTGTTCCTGAGTCTGGGGTAAAAATGACAGAAAAAGAAGTCATTAAATTTTGCTCTTTAAATCTTGAAACATTTGCTATTCCCAAATATGTAGTTATAAATTCGTTTTTACCAAAAACATCTAATGGTAAAATAGATAAAAAACAACTCAAAGCTCAACAGGGGTGCTAAAGTGAACATAAAGCCATCATTTTCAGCAGACATATTAAGAATTGATTGTGCCAAAGAGATTGAAAAAATCTCGAATTCACTTCGCCATATTGTCTTAAAAAAATTTAAAAAACGCGGACTGATAATCGCGCTTTCTGGTGGTATTGATAGCAGCGTTGTCGGAGCGCTCTGTGTTCAGGCGCTTGGAAAAAACAATGTTCTGGGACTGCATATGCCAGAAAGAGATTCTTCACATGATACGATCAAATTGAGTCAACTCATTTCAGACCACTTGAATATTAGATCAATTAATGAGGATATTACACCTATACTCGAAAGCCTGGGATGTTATCGCCGCAGAGATGAGGCGATACAAACACTTATCTCTGAGTATGATTCGAGTTATAAATGTAAAATTGTTCTTCCCAATTTATTAGAAACAGATCAATATCGAACTTTCTCAGTAATCGTCCAATCTCCCCAAGAAGAACAAAAAAGGGCAAGACTAACATCATCGACCTATCTTCAAATATTGGCTGCAACCAATTTTAAACAACGTGTTCGGAAAATGTTAGAATATTATCATGCTGACCGACTTAATTATGCAGTTGCCGGAACGCCTAATCGCCAAGAATATGATCAGGGCTTTTTTGTAAAATTGGGTGATGGGGCTGCTGACGTAAAACCCATAGCTCACCTGTATAAAAGCCAGGTTTATCAAATAGCTGAACACCTGGGGATTCCAAAGGAAATTCAAAAAAGTGTACCAACCACAGATACATATTCAATGCCGCAGACCCAGGAGGAGTTTTATTTCTCTTTGCCCTATGATAAATTTGATCTATGTCTGTATGGAAAAAATCATGATATTTCAACAGATCGGGTAGCTAATGTCGCAGGTTTGACGATGGAACAGGTAAAGCGAGTATATAAGGAAATAAGCAATAAACGAACGGCAACAAAATATTTACATACACAACCATTAGTTTTGGATGTGATAAAAGAAATCATTTGATAGCCAAACAAAGGATGTTTTTACTTTAACCCAAATAATGCAATTAAAATAAAAAAATAATTACTCAATCGTCTGTATTGCGTCTATTTATAATACATAGAACAAATCATATAAATAAG
>Ga0208771_1000540_pt1 | contig 22750 bp, 11 predicted proteins | sample AntAceMetag02UKX_FD_184775 | JGI IMG/M metagenome (GOLD analysis project Ga0208771, IMG submission 184775) | Saline lake microbial communities from Ace Lake, Antarctica - Antarctic Ace Lake Metagenome 02UKX (SPAdes) (version 2) | ecosystem: Environmental > Aquatic > Non-marine Saline and... | reverse complement strand
CACTAAAGAGAAGGTGGTATCTGGTAGTATTTACGGAACCCAATCTGAAGAAAAGGAGTTATCAGCCAGTATCCAAGTAACTAAAAGTGACACTAAAGAATTAACCGGGGAAGCTCAGTTCTTTAAAACCGGTGAAATTACCTTAGGCAGTAATCTCCTGCTTATAGCTACTGACGATATTAGCCTATCTTCTAGTATTCAGATGACTAAAAGTGACACTAAAGGATTAACCGGGGAAGCTCAGTTCTTTAAAACTACCTCAAATTCCCTGTCGGGTAATATGCAGCTATTTAAAAATTCGGAGAATACCCTATCCGGGGATGCTCAATTCTCTAAATCTTCTAAGAATACCCTAAGGAGCTATATTGACTTTTCGGAAGATTACCTTGATAGATTTTCTTATGAAGTTACTATAATAGATAACTTCTCAAGAACTACTTCATGGGAACTTTTAAGAACTCCTAATGGGTACCAGAAAGTATTTAAGTTGCTACCTAGAACACGGTATTTCTTTATCGGAAATGTAATGCCGGTTTTAAAAACCCAAGATGAGTATTCAATTAGATTGATCGGAATTAAAGGAATATATAGAAATGGTAGGCCGGAGAGATATACTATTACTTATACGGATCCTACCAGTTTACCAGTTCAAGTTTACAATGAAATTAGAGTTCAGTCATCGGATTCTCCAGGGCCTGAAATTAATGAGGGTCACTATGCCACCTACATCATTCCCTATAAGACTGAATATCTATACTACTCAAGAAAATCCGAGAATTCTCTTGGAGCTTGGAGTGTAGAAGTCTTTACTAAAGATGATGAGGTAAACCTAGGTGGAGCTACTATTTTGTACAAGCATGAAGAAAAATCCTTATTAGGGGGTCTGGAGGCCCTTTGGTCAGAGCAAAAATCTTTATCAGGGTACTCTGTTATTGTTGGTGAAGAAGAAATCCTTATATCTGGAGCTTACGGCTTATTAGGAAAACTTAAGATGTGTTTATATGGGTCTGTCAGAGAATCTTACAGAGATTCATCTCAATGGATAACAGCTCATATTGCCGAATGGCCCCAGAATCACCTTATTGGGAATTTACTTATTACCCAATTCCTGGAAAAACCTTTATCAGGTAGTAAAGCTTGGGTTAGATACAGGGGAAATAACCTGTTAGGAGCTCTAACTAAAGAAAGTGTATCTACTGCTACTTTAATTGGGAATATTGTAGAATCCGAAAAAAAAGAACTCAGGGCATCTATCTTAAAGGTTAACAATATTGTGAAGCCCCTTATAGGAACAGCTGCTCAAAAAGGTGAAGAAGAAATTACTTTATCCGGTTATATACCTTACCTTATTCCAAAGATATTAAATGCTAGTATTGATGCTATCAGAGTATCAGCTGACCGCTTAAAGGGAGCTATAGCTTACAAAAGAGAAGAATACCAGACTTTAGGGGGCCTTACTTCCAGGACTTCAGAAAGACCCCTCGGGGGACGTCTGGCTATAACCTCTAGTAAAGAGCATTTTATCAGAGGACGTATAGCTTATGGCAGGACTTCTGATGGAACTACTTTAGGGGGCTATGTTGTTAAACAGGTAACTAAAATATTAAACGCCAGTATAGAGGGCACCAGTATAGCCCAGGCCGAACTAGGAGCTTGGACGGGGGCCTTTAGTAAAAATACTCTGTCAGCCAATCTTCTCTACTCAGGAGAAGAAACTCAGACGTTAGAAAGTAATATATCCCTACTAGGTATCAGTACTCGAGAACTCTCAGGGGCAGCTGGTAACTTAATAGCTTTGGAAGGATCTTCTTTAGGGGGTAGAGTGTATAAAGGAGATACTAGATATCTTAAATCTTCTATCCAATCTGTAAATAGAGATTCTAGTGAATTATTTGGACAAGTCGCTAAGAAGGAGACTTCTGAAAATGAGTTGTCAGGAAATGTTTTAGGTACCTTTAATGAGGGTAATAACCTGAATGCTTCTATAGAAGATACCTACAGACTCCCCCCAAACAGACTATTAGGGGATCTTGAATCTACAGAAAATATTACTCTTTCCTTATCGGGAAGTGCCTCTGCAATTGCTAGTATTACTATAGGGGGCTTAGTAGTTAAGACTTCAGGAAATTCCTTAGGGGGATATGTAGTAAAGACTACTGAAAACACCCTTGGAGGAGCCCGGGAGGTAGTATCTCCTACTGGTAGAACTCTTAAAGCTAATGTACTTGGAAACTTCAGAGAGGGTAAAGAACTTCAAGCCTATCTTGTAAAACAGAAATTAGAACCTTTATCAGGGCGATTAGCTGACGGAAAGAAGTTAGACATACTTGATTTTGGGGCTACAGCAGGAGAGTCCATTAATGCTGCTCCATTTATTATAGGGTCAGTTGCCCAGAGAAGAACTACAGAAATTGGGCTGTATGGCTGTCCCGGTCAAGTTATTTCCATAGGGGCTCAGATATTACCAAGACCTACCGCTCTTCTATTAGGGCACATTTCTAATATGGAAGTATCTGGAAATACTATAGGTGGAACTTTAGAGCAAGTTGTTAATATCACATCCCCATCAATGGGGGCTTGGCTACAGTTTAGCGAAATGGATTCTAGTACATGGCCTGAAATTACATTCTTCTCTCTTGTAATCAGCACAAAAAAGAATGAAGATTCAGATGAAAAATGCCTGGGTGGATTTGTGCAGCCAACCTTTGGAGTTATGACTAACCCCCAGGAGTTTACTATAGAAGTAGAAAGTTCTTTGAATAGAGTTGAGGTAGGGCTTGAAGGGTTCTTAACTATTGTAGGGAGACATATCCTCGGTCTATCCGGGCACGTAGTACAGAATCCTGAGAATTATCTAGGTGGTTACATAAAAGGTGATTCCGGGTTCTTCATCACACTCACAGAAAGTGAGGCGAGTGACTAATGAAATACATAATAAATACATCTAGAGATCCTCACTCCTCGGCAGGACTAACCCCCTCTATTTACACGGGGGGGTTTATCCGGGCTGAAGATACCTACCATTTTATTTATAATGGTACTAATTGTTATGAAAGTGATTTCTCATTATCTGCTACTCCAAGCAATGAAACTCAATCAGCAACTAAGTATATACCTTTGAATACGGCTAGTAAGTTCAATGTACTATTTTCCCAGTTTAGGAGACCCTTTGGGATAGCCTTATTTAACACAAGTGCAGAGTATGCAGAATACGCTTACGGGGTGCAGATTGAAAGCAGCGTGGCCCCAGAGTCAGTTATCACAACAATTCTAGTACCGGAAAATGTTCAAGGAGCTACTTTTGCCAATAGATTACTCATATGGCTAAGGCAGTATGAATCTGTACGGCTAACTAGATATCTGTCTTATAACAAATATTCTATCATACAAGATTTGTATGGGGACTCCACTCCAGACAATTTGCCAGTAAATCCTGGGTATTCTTCTTCAGAAGATTTCTCGACTAAAGAAACTTTAGGTACCCAGATAGCCCCTATTATTAAAGAAGGGGGTCGTTTGCTTGTAGCTTATGTGGAAGGAGACTATTCCGGTATTGCTAAGATGCTATGGGTATTATTTAGGGAAAAGGTAGAAGTAGACTCAATATTGATCTACGCTAAGGAATATTCGGAGAATTAAATAATATATTCAGAAACTTAAACCATAGATTTTCAGAGTATGGAGTTCAGTTTTCATGGCTTTATGAAGACTCAGAATATACAGATCCTTTTGGGTTTACATTAGAATCCAGCCTATCCTTTATGCTTAAGAGTGAAGTTAAGAATTTTTCTATGATAAAGCTTAAGAAGGATGGGGAGAGTTTTTATGTGGAGGATAGTATTGAAGAAGGCCCTGATATCTGGGAACAATTTAACTCAGTTACTACTTCAGTATCTCAAAAGGGGTTGGTACCTCTTCCTATAATAGACTACTTTCCCCCATTTTGGTTAGGTCTTAGATATAGAGAATACGAAGTATTGTATGCTAAAATGCCAACCTCTGGAAGTATTTACTTTGGTAATGCTCAGTTAACGAATGAAGTTTTAGAAGAGATGGCTTCTTATGGAGATCTGGCTGTTCCAGAAGGATCATTTTATACGAGTCAAGTATATCAGGTAAATACCCCCTGGACTTCTATTGGGTCCCGGGAAGGTTCTCTAGGAGCTCATCCAATTATATGGGTTAGAGGATCTTCAGTTATTAAACCTTCTGAAGTTACGATTAACCAGGAATACCCGGAGGTATACCATAACCGGTCTGTAGCAGCTTTATTTGGTGATATGCAAGAGGAGGGGGAGTAATAATGTTTAATATAGAAGGAACATCTGCACCTTTAAACAGGCTAGCTCAGTATAACGGAGAAATATACCAATCAGCTGATCGGATACTAGCCTTCCGTAAACAGGGGACCATCTTAAAAGCGTACCAGTTAACTTCTACTGGATCATCAGATATGGAACTGCTATCCGGGTATGCAACTTTGCGGTGGGAGGAAACACTTCCCGAGTTTACTCGTATCCTAGGAAGAGATAACGGATTATACCAAGCTTTTGTAGCTCCCTATAAAGGGGGAGCTTCTACTAGTCCTTTTATTGTTGTATACACTAATTTCAATAAATGGTATTATGAGTTCGTTGGAATTACAATGCTAGCCCCTAAAGAAATGGCTCTAACCTCAGGGGGTTATGTGGGGTGGAATCTTTCGACAGGAAGTCTATTCCTATACTCAGGTAGAGATATTTCAGATTCATTTAGGGTTACTCAAGTATTATCTAATATAGAAAAACTTTCCTACATTTCAATCTGTAAAGAGGGTTTTGTAACTGTTATTGCTGAAATTAACGGTAAGAGTAAAGCTTACTTATTCCATCCAGTATCTTCCGTACCTATATCAGAAATAAAAATTCCTAAAACTACTTCTGGAGACCCCTTCTCAGATAGATCAATTTCAGTACATAACACCAATACGGATGAACTCTTATATCTTGAAGAAGGAGCTTTAGAACTTACCGCTAAACTATTTAAAGCAACCCATATCATTGGGGATATATTGGTAGCATTATTTGACCACACTTTTGTAACTCGCACGGATAGTTCTATAACCTTTTATCAGGTTAGTAAAAATGGTGCTCCCTGGAAACATGGGGATTTTGCTATATCTAATTGTGAGTATCTGGGTAGATCCGGTAATATCTTATACCTAACTACTGATACCAATTTATATATGGTATCTGTTAGCCTAGATGAATTCCCTCAGATAGCAGCTGAACCTATCTATAATATTTATGAAAATCCTTTTATAGATGGAAAGCTGGAAACACACTTTGAAGATTGGGTTCCTTCAAGTCTTTCAGATCCTAACTGGAAAGAAGTACAATTAAAAGCCTACTGGAATCCTACCAAAGAATTTAATTATATGAGATCTTTTGTTTTGTCTGGGGAGAGCCCTGATGCTACCGGCCTTATTTCCCATTCTTATAAAGGAAAACTACCCGTTAAAGCAGGAGCTATTCATAATAATTTTTCTGTTATACCGGGGAGTATACCAGTAGGAGACTTAGGGTGGCAGACCGCGTGCTCTTCTAGAAATTCAACTGATAGTAGACTCCACTTAGATACTACTATAGCCGGCCCTTTACTGAAAGAAGTAGGTACTCCTGGATACTCCGGGGAAGTAAACCTTTCTAGAGGGGAAGCTATCACTTTAAAAGTTCTCTCAGGGGGCCACACCGTTGCTTTCTCTGAAATAGCTTCTGTTAAAATGCTGGATAGTGGGGGAGTAGAAGTTTCCACCAAATATACTTCAGCTATTGAAACCACTGCTGGGAGTTTTTGTACAGATAACCCCGAGCCAAATTCTTACCTATGTTCTATAGAGTCTCCTCAAACAGTATCTTTAGTATCTGTTAAGGGTAGATACCGTTTAATATTGGCCAATAACATGCAGAGAGTTTCTATACAATTAAACCAGTTACCTGAAATCACTACCTGGTTTATCTCCTTAAAAAATTCTTTAGGGTTCTCCGTGGGACTTGCCGAGAATGTAAATATACCCGGGGAGGCTTATAGTGCCCCTAACTCTTTATGGGATGATATACTTATCCGCAGAGATTCTCCTGTGAGATATAAATCAGATGATACTTTTCCCGGTAAGGGAATTTTACCTCCTGTAAATACTATTTTTAAGGTATTCGATATTGCCCCACCAGTACCAGAAAAATTGTGCTCTTCTGAAGAATTGGACTATTCTTGGAGCGAAGGAAGCTTCATAGGAGAGATTCCTTCCAGCTTACCTAAAGCCTGGATTTCTGGAGGTTTACCTAACATTGTAGTTGCTAAGCAGGCCTACTACAGTGAATCAGGGGCTCATGAGCATACCGTGCATGAAGGGTCTGACCCCTACCATAGAATCTACCCTATTGAAAATAGTGTTATCTACAGTTCTTTTAATGTTTTAATTCAAGGCCCCTCTGAAGTTTTTGCTAATGTACCTGTTACCATAAATACTCCCGTGTATAAAACTACCCAGGAAATCAGAGTTTCCCCGGAAAATAAAACTTATATGGAATTGGTTACGTCAAGTATAGGTCAGTTCAGAAGTAACGAATTAATATACTTCTATTTACCTCACGCAGAAAATCATACCGGAGACTTCCCTACTGGAAACAGTTTTAATTTTCCGATAAGTTCTCTCAGATATTACCCAAATAAAGTTCAGGTAATTCTGGAAGCTTTACCGGAAGAACGTTTATCTTCCATCGGAGAAGTATCCTGGAATGAATCAGAAGAAAATTCTCTGGAGGATACTAACTCCTACCAGGATATTATAGCTGCTAAAATACAGGCCGGTTTAGGAGTTGTAGGAATTCAATGTGAAATTGTTCCTGTAGGAGCTGCTAACCCAAAGTACCGGGATTACAATCCTATGATTCAATCGGGAGACTCTGCCGGGGACCCGGGAGCTCAGTTGAAAGCTGCTTCAGGGGTATCTCCTATTTACCAATTATTTGAAATTCCGTGTGGAGAAACTCATATGAAAACTTCCTATTCCTCTACATTGAGTAAAAAAAGTAGATCTGAGTCTGAAATTATTTATGGAAAAACTTATATACCGGCATGGCTAGACATAAATAACACCCAGACTTTCTGGTTAAAAAGTTTATGTAGTACCCATCTGAGTACGGCTTCTGCCAAAATAGTAACGTATAATCATACTATAGGGGAGTTCTTGGAAACAGAGTATTCAGAGGAAGCTTATAATGTGTTCGCTGAAAGAAAGCCTCTCTATCCCAATAAACCTAAATTACTATCAGAGTATCTAAAATATATACTAAATAAAGAAAACAGTTCTATAAAGATAGCAGTTCCTTATCTACCAGGTTGTTCTGATTTTACTGAATCAGATATTACTCTCATTATCAGAAAATTAATAGAAACAGACTCTACTCTTCTATTTAATCCGGTAGTTATAAATAACCCGGGGGGTTATGCATCATTATACCGAGCAGCCTCCAGTATTCAAACTTCTTTGCTGGTGTCCTCTTTAAGTATAGAAGACTTGGAGAGTAACGCCCGGTTATCTGGACTTACTATTTCTAGTGGGAATTCTAGTAGTACTGGAGGTTTGTGTGATTATACCGGACTATCCGAGGAAGCCCCACTTATAGGGATCCCTTCTTCTAATGGATTTTCTCCCTACAATGTAACTGGGACTTCTCCTAATTTAAAACTAGGCCCTTCAAAAATTTCCTATGGGGCTCCCTGGTTTAGTTACAAATCCTCGTTGGTATCAGCAGATGCCAAGTATATGGTTTTCTGGGGAACTGGATCACCTTTTGTAGACTTAATATTGGAGAAATATATTGCAGGTGCCTGGCAGACGGTATCCAGAGGATCCTATCTATACAAGCATGTTAACGCCTTATCAGGAGTTATTAAGGGATCTTTTAAGATTCCCACAGACTATAGCTATATCTCTTCCAGCAGGGCAATGCTAATGGATCTCCAGCCCGGATTACCCTGCATGGGTTCCTGGAGCAACTGGTTAACCAGTAGGGCTATTCCTTCCGGTGTATCCCCTGCAATGTTCACTCACATAAATAATAGTAAAGATATACTCAAAAGTGGACCTCTTCCGTTAGTACCCATAATTGGAAATATGCACGGCTATCCAGTAAATGCAGCTAGTCCTTTAAGGCTGCCTATAGTAGCCCGTTTTTCTGCATTAGAAGGGGTATACCCGGAAGGTGTATATAGAGTGAGCTCCTATATAACTTTACCCGGTAAGAGGCCTACTCAATCTAAGTTAACACCAATGAAAGTTGTTCCCTATATGGGAGGTTCATTTGGAACTCCTAATATTGTATCGGGTACCCGGGAGGATTTCATAACAAATGCTTCTGGATATGAAGAAGGTACTTCTACTCCTCTTACAATAGTATACCAGGGGGTTACCCTTCTTCACGAAAGTAATTATATGCCTACCGGCCTGGAAGGAACTTCTATAACAGGTTCTACCGGACAGCTTTATGCTAAACATTTGCTTGAATTTACTTTAGATGAAAGCGGAAGCGTATCTGTATGAAGAGAATGTTTATAGGAGTTAAAGACGGTTCAGCCGGGGAAATTAAAAAAAGAGTACAAAAACTGGACAACGTAACAGGAGTCTCAGTATCTGATATAGGTGTTAATATTGAATATGATGGAAGCTATGCCCACATTGCTCAACAAGTTTCAAGTTGGCAGGAGGTAGATTCAGTACAGTTAGGGGCGGAAAAGCCCCTTTCTGTATCAACCCAATATGAACCCTTAGATTCCTACTTATGGCATTACCGCAAAGCAGGTCTAGATAAGAAGAGTGCCGAAAGCTTGGTTACCCGGGGAGTTGTAGCTCATAATCCAGTAAAGATAGCCGTTATAGATTCGGGTTATAGGCCCTCTCACCCCGATGCCCCCTCAAGCGTAGTAGCTCAATCCTTGGTTTCTGGGGAAACTGCAGAGGACACCGGAACTGACCATAGCCATGGAACCCATGTTTTGCACTCTATGGGATCTCCTTTGAATACTTCAGGAGTTTCTGGAATTTTATCTAATTTTGGGGTAAATGCAGAATTCTATATATACAAAATGTTCCCTTCTGAGTCAGGCAGTCAAGGAAGTTGGCTATCAGCGTTACTAGACTGCATATCTAAAGGGGTAGATGTGGTTAATATGAGTTTCGGTTATGAGTCCTATAAAGAAATAAGTCAAGGAGGGAGCTTAGCCCCAACCTCGACTGTGTCTGCTAATTCTATTAACTCCAATGTTATATTAAACTCCGAAGTTATAGCTTATAAGAATGTATTTGATAACGCTAAAACTAATGGCGTTATACCCGTTATAGCTTCTGGTAATAGTTATGTAGTAGGATCTATATCCGGGTCAAATCCCAGGGGACCAGGTGGGGTAGATGCTAGTGGCTATTTTGTGCCCCCTCAAGATACTGTAGCTACTCCGGCAATACTGTCACAAATATGTCCCGGGGTAGTTTCAGTTGGTTCTGCTAATTATAATGGGAATAAGGCATTTTTTTCTCAAAAAGGGAAGGGTTTACGTATAGCAGCCTATTCTGGGGACTCTTTAACTAACCCAGAAAATACCGGGTTTCCTAACATATCTTTGGCAGGATCTACTACTAATAGTATAAATAGTTATGTTTTTATGCAGGGTACTTCTATGGCTACTCCTATTATGGCAGCTATCATTGGGGTTATCTTAGCAACAGGTGTTGCAGGGACCAATGTTAGTGTCTCCTCAAGTGATGTAGACAAAATTCTTACAAAACTTTACAGAGGAGTTAGCCCTAATGTTCTTCCTGATTCTACTTCAAACTTGGGCCATGGAATCTTTCATTCAGATTGGTTATTGTAATCTTTTTGCCACATCATTATATAATATTTTGCCACAAACCAGATCAATAGAATAACTATAGCTATGGTTTTTATAATTCTCAAACTTTCATTAAGAGCTCTCCTCAGGTTTTTCTTCCAAAGAAGCTGCAACTTCATGTAGCAACACCGCCTCAGTTCCTACTAAATCTTGTAATGTCATTAGTTTTTCTGTTTTTACATCTACCGTTTTTAATGTAAGCTCAAGTTGTTGTGTTGGATTCTCTGTTGCCGCCTCCCTAACCTTTGTAAAGAGAGTGCCAGCTCGAACTCCCAGTTTCATTAATTCAAGAGGATCATATTTATAAGGTTCTTCCAGTATACTTAAAGAGGCTCTAGCTCCTATAGATATAAAGACTTTTAGCATCTGTTCTAAGCTGATGTCTGGAAGAAGTCCTAGCTCCCATTGAAGTTTCATATAAGGTTCCTGTCTAGCTAGCATCTTCCAGCGACGCTCTTTGTCCAAACTTTGAAGGCGACTGTTTTCTATATAGGCATCCCACTCAACTGGGGTTGTGGTATCTACCGCCCAAAAATATGTGCTATAGGTATTAATTAGTTCAATAGAAATAGATTCTCCCCAGGCAAATTTAAGCATCTGATGAATTTCTTCAGGGGTTTGATTTTTTATGAGAAGGATATCAATAGCATTACGTATTTTGTACCATCGTAATATCGTATAAAAAATACCCTCTATTTCCGGATCAGCCCCCCCTTGTAGCCAATCAGCAATGCGTTGAGTTTTAGCATCCTGTATAATCTCTGCATCTACCTTTGGGTAATAAAGCTGATTTAAAATTTTAAACCCCTTTTCTTCCCCTTTGGCTAATATGAGGGCGGACTGTAAACATATATGAGGATACATATAAATAGACCCCTTTAAGACTCCAGTTTCTTTTTAACGGGAACCTGGTTTGAATCTTTTTGTAGCTGCACATTGAGAGACCTGAGGAAAATACTAGTAGGACCCACTACTTCTTTAATAATATCTTCTTCTAAGTAAATATCCCCCTTCTTAGCAGCAAGTTGAATCTGAAGCATAATTTGTCTGAACTCTTCTAAGGATGGAAGTACCTTTTTAATATCTTTTATAGACACTGATTCCTGAGCCATGGGGGCCAGCATCATAGAAATATCATTTGTATTTGCTCCAGCTGATCCCTGAGCAGAAGCAGTCTCTGCTATCTTCAATAAAATAGAAGTGGGTAGACGTGGTAATGTTATTGTATCATTTTCCATAGAATAGCTAGCTCTCTTTACTAGTATAGTAAGTTCACTATGAGTATCCAGATAAGGGGTGACCAAGGATGCATCTATCCCTATTTTAACTAACTGATTGTCTAACTCCTGGTAGCTGACTGGATCATTTGTGTCAAGGGACCACTTACTGGCTATCTTAGTTATATTATGATGTTCATAGTCACCGTTTCGCATATGCCATTCTGGAATGGATCCTCTAATGGGTTCTAATACAGATATTTGGCCCGGTAGTAATACTTGATCCTCTTCTATGAACGCGGCCTGTTTAACTAGAGGGTTCTCTTTAAAGTATAGGTATCTTAACTCCCCGGTATCACTGTTATTGTACAAACCTTTGCCGGAGATAATTCCTGCAGTTTTAGATAAAGTATCTACTGTTAACGTACCTTTAGGCATACTTATAACAGAATTCTCATTTAGATTAGAAGTCTTAGTTATAGTAACTCTGGAAGTTTTAACCTCTTCTGAAGCAAATTTAGTCAACCAGCCATGGCTAACTTGCAGAGGAGTAAGAACTTCATCTACAATGGCATATTGAGTCATCTTACGAGCCCAATGGTCTTCTGCCGTTTTTTCAAAGATACCCTGCATAGCCCTCAAAGGTCCACGTATGTCCTCCATAGGAAGGGATTCAACTTCTTCTCCACTACTATCCCAGAGACTTACTCTAGATCCTGTTTTAGTTATTTGGGTTATAGTATCCAGTTTATGTAACTGTTGTTCAAAGTCTCCTTGGTGAATGGCTGTTTTAACTAGCCCTATGTAGTGGTCAACTGCAGTTTTTAGTATTGGATTATACTTTAATTTCAGTTGATACTCACTGGACGATAGCTTAGTTAGTACTTCCTTAAGTTCTTCCGGGTTTCTATTAAGGGAGGCCATCTTAGGTAGACCCCTTTGACCGGAGGACTTCCTTACCTGAGATTCCTGCTCCTTTGAAATAGGTCTTCCCCCAGGAGCTCTCATAGCCATCAGATCAATAAAAGATTTATCCAAAGTATCCATAGATCCGTCCGGAAGTATAGCTATATCCATAGGTTTTAATCTTAGCTCTCTAATAATAACAGGAACTACCATAGAGTTGTGTGCAAGTGTAACGATTATACCCCCATCTCCGTCAAGATCTCCTTTAGTTATCCACTCTACCACAACATTATCAAATGGGGTGAAGGGGAATCTGGAATAAAAAGCTTCAACAACTTCTCTAGTCCAATTATCCGGGGAGGATAACAGTTTTTCTTTTGTATCCACTATATGTCACCTACCTATACATTATTTTATACTTGCTATCTGACTGGACAGCTGGGAGACTCGTCCCTCCAGCCCGGATATCTTTGCTTCTGATGCTGTTACTTTAGCTTCTAGTTTAGTAATATATTGCATCATCTCGGGCCAATCCGGGTTACCTCTAAGCTTCAAATTAGATGCAGACATGGAGATTTCCTGATTACCTGAAAAGGATATCTGTTTAGCTTTTATAGCAATCCCCGCTTCCTTCATACTTATGCGACTACCGGATTCCCCTGATTCTAGTGGGGTCTTTAATTCTCCATCGGCATTATTATCCGCCTGAATAATTATAGTTTCCGCTCTAGTAACATAGGTACGATGAGTATGTATTTCAGCATTTTGCCCTAATACTACTTCTGTGTCAGCAGTTTTTATCCTGAATTCCTGTGGCCTCAATCTTAGTTCTACATGTTTTACTGGAAGGGGGTCGGATTCCAATCTTATTACCCCCTCCGGTATAATATCAGGGGGTCCCGGTAGCCACGAATTTAAATTTGAACCCTCCTTTAAAGACTCTTCTCTCTTGTCTTTAGGGAGATCCCAAATTCTAGGCTGCCTTGCAGACTTCCTTATTTCAAATTGGTCAGGTTCCCATATAGTAGGTAGATTCAGTTCAGGAACTTTTGGGCGAGACTGACGGTCTTCTGTAATAGAAATCTGCATCTCTCTGGGACTTCTCTGCTGAGTTAACTTCATTAAACCATCAACTCTAGAAACTATCTCCCTATTAATAAACCCGGCATACTCTGTAGAATAACCTGAATAGGAATATAGATACTCTCCATCAATATCAGAATCCTTTGGTATCTTATTAAATATTACTTTTTCTTCCCCAAAATATTTATCTACTTTCTGACTGTCTGGGAGTACCTGAAGTTCATAATAGCCTCCCGGGAAAAGGGCTCTACAATTTTTAGATAATAAAGAAGTAGTGCCATTTACTCCGTCCAAGACTAGCATACTATCAGGAGAAGCTGTTAAAGATGCTTTTCTATCCCCAACAAGTACACTTGAACCTGAGGGGGAGCTAGAAGACCAGGCACCTTGCTCCTGAAGAGTGCACGAATCAGCAAACCCATCTAGATCTTCATGTTCAGGTATATACCCTATAACTACTGGTCCATCATTTGTAAAGAGTACTACTACCTTTACTCCAGCATAGGGGATATATCTAAATCCTTTTCCATCCAGGGAGCTTGAAGGAAATACTACAGGAACATTCTTATATTGCTCCCCTTGAGTTGTAACTATATCTAGCGTAAAAGTATAGGAAGTGAACTCTTTACTGTTACGGGTTTCTTCATTATCATACTGGTGGACCCTTCTTATACGAGCTATTGCAGGAGTTCTATTCATCAAGATCCTCCCGGGGAATATCTTTTGAATTTAAAATACCGGATATAACAGATTTGTTTCCCCACGCAATAGCAGCAAACATTATAAGAATTCTTATAAAAGAAGTAGTGGTAACCTCAGCACTACCAAAAGATCTACTATAGATTAAAATCCAGGATCCCATCACTATTAGAGAACTATAAAATACCCGCTTCTTATAAGCTAATGGTTTCTGGGTAAAAAAACAGTAGGTGATAAATATAACATTAGCTACTATTAGTATACTAAATAATAAAATGTTTTGAAAAGGGAGTATAACAGGTAGTACAGATATATTAACTATTTCCCATACACTAATTAATTTAGTGAACCTACCTAGAAGTACTCCTGAAATTACGGTGACATAAAAAGGTACTATAACTAATACGTATAACTGACCGCCCCCTTGGTGGGACCCCGTTAACCTTAGTGCTGATAAAGTTATGAGCATAATTATGGTAACTGTATATTTCATTTCAAAGTAATTATCTAGGCAAGAAGAATTAACCCATACAATAGGATAGTAAACTTTGATAATTAAAAGTAGTATGGCTACTATAGATAAAATCATAATGAGCATAGATAACCCCCCTAGATATTTTTCAAATCAGCAGTAGAATTTTTCTCTGAATTAGATACAATTTGTATAGAATCTCCTCTATCTTCACTGTTATGCTGTACTTTTTTTATTTCTCTCTCTATTTCTTCTTCCTCAGCTTCATCTTTTGCTATACTACGTATAAAGTGCTGAGTAACCATTTCATTTAATGCGGCATCCTCCTGAGCTATAGACCTTAACTTTAGCAATAAGTCTTGCTGTTTATGAATTTGCTTGTGTTGAGACGAACCCGATTTACCTATCTTTAAAACTATTAGGAGTAGAGGAATTACCACTACTGCGAGCACTGTTATCTGTGTATAAAATAAAGAACTCACTCTTCTTCATCTCCTTCAGGATGAGTTTTTTTAAAATAGTCAGTCTCCTCCTTCAAGATTAAGACCATCTCCCTAGCAATCTGAGGATATCTCATAAATAACCCGGTTAAACTTCTAATCAGTGAAGAAATACCAACAACAATTATTTGTAAATCTCCTATAGAACGAGATAACTCTTCTATAGATTTAGCGGTACTTTTCATAGAATTATTAATAGTTCTCAAAAGCTTTAATGCTATGTATGAGAGTACAATAACAGAAAGGGCTAGTGGCCCATGTCTCTCAAACAGAGAAATTAGCTCCTCCATGGTAAACCCCCTTAACAGTAAAAAATTGATACTCACGCCTTAGTATAGGTGTAATAACCGTGTTGTCAATTTTGAGGGATAAACTTGACAGATTTATACAAAATGATAATATTAGAACAGTTCTTATTTAGGAGGAGCCATTAATGATAAAACCGGAGCGTATTGCTGCACTAAATCTTACTTACCTTAAACGGATAGCGTCTGAGGTAGAAAAAGCATTTCCGATAAGTACTGAAGATGCTACCATACAATTAGATAAAATAGATATACCTACCTTAGAAGAACTTGGGAATACTCTCAATGGAATAGATGGTATCTACACTTCTAAAATTGAAGGAACTAGCATTACTGTACCCGTAAAAGGAACTCTTTCCTATATAGACTCTTCCGGGCAGAAGACTTCAAAACACTTGATTTTGTTTAAAGCCCCAATTATGACAGCTAAAGGTAGTTTTGTACTTGAAGGTAATGAAGTAACTATTCCAATGCAGATGAGACTTCGTGCTGGTGTATATGCTCATATTGCTCCTAATGGAACTTATGTATCCAGGTTCTTTTTATCTAAAGGTAAAAATTTCAGAATTGAGTATGATCCCATTAGCACAACTATGAAAATTGTAGCTGGAAAAACTGTTCCAGTTATCCCTCTTCTGATTGGGCTGGGAATTCCTGAATCTCGCTTAAAGTCCTCCTTGGGAAATACTTTGTATACTCAGCTAAATGACAATATTCCCCCAGAACAAGCTGTAAGCAAATTTGCGAGTATGATAGGGGCCCCTAAAGATAAACCTATTGACGCTTATCTAAAAGAAGATACTGAAGTAGAGACTAGAACTGTTCAGACAACACTAGGATTAAATGATATAACTTATGTTAAGCCGGAAGTCATAGAAGCTGCTATGTATAAACTTCTAGCTTTGGCTAAAGGGGAAGCAGAAGAGGATCATACGGATGACTTAATATTTAAAAAAGTATATGACTTCAAAGATTTAGTGGCCGAAGCTGTGTCCAGAACTATAAAATATGTAGCAAATACTTTAAAGTATAAAATTAAAATACACAAAGATCCTGATAAAGTTCTGTCATCAGGTCTATTTTCTCCTAATGTAAAGAATTTTTTTGTGTCAGGTTCACTTGCTCAATTTGAAGATAGCTCTAATCCTTTGGCGGTAGCTTCTAACCTAACCAAGATTACATTAACCGGTGAGGGGGGTTTAGCTAACCAGAGAGCTGCAAAGGATTCTGACAGAGGTTTAAATCCAACCCATCTAGCTTTTATAGATCCGGTACACACCCCGGAATCTGACAAAATAGGGTTAACTCTGCATATGGGAACAGGGGCTTTTAAGGTAGGGGACACTTTAGGAACTACTGCCTGGGATGTTAAACAGAACAAGATGAAAATAATAACTCCTTTTGACACCTATAATGCAACAGTAGCTTTCCCGGGGCAGTCTCATATAGAGAATAAGGTACTCACCTGGAAAGTTAAAAAAATTCAAGCCCAGCAGAATAAGCAGATTAAATTAGTTTCTCCAGAGGAAGTAGATTACGTACTGGTCAACAGTAAGAATATGTATGGGCCTGCTACTAATTCCCTTCCATATCTTAGTGCCATGCAGGGTAACCGTGCTATGATGGCAGCTAAGCATCAGGAGCAGGCTATAGCACTTGATCACCCTGAAACCCCTTTGGTGACACCTAGTGATGAAGAGGATATTAAATATGATGTTAATAAAGAAATTGCTGAATATCTTTCCCTTAAATCCCCCACAGCTGGAATTGTTACTGAAGTCAGCAATACCGAAGCTGTTATAAAAGATTCTGGCGGTACTTTGCACACCGTTAAATTCTCCAAGAATGTCCCTATAAATGACTCCCAGGCAGTCTCATTTATTCCTATAGTAAAAGTAGGGGATAAAGTAATTCAAAGCCAGACTATTGCCAGGAATAACTACACAAAAGACGGAAAGTTGGCTTTAGGTACTAATCTAAGAGTAGCATATGTTCCTTATAGGGGTATGAATTTTGAGGATGCTATTGTAGTGTCAGAAAAAGGGGCCGAGAAGATGAGCTCCTCTCATGTATATACAATTGTCATTGAACCTAAAAGAGAAGATATAAGTAACTTAAGTAAGTTTAGATCTGTTTACCCGTACGATGTCCCCCAGCAAAAAGCTACTTCCTTAAATGATAAAGGGGTTATAAAGAAGGGTAGTAAAGTTCAAGAAGGGGACCCTTTATATGTAGCTCTTAGGCCCGTGGATAAGGAGAAAGCAAGAGCTTTCAATAAGATTTTCCAGCAAGTTCTTCCTCCCTATACGTCTCAGATACATTCCTGGGACCATCAATCTCCTGGTGAGGTAGTCTCAGTAGTAGCTACAAATTCTCGTATTGTTATTCAGGTTAAAACTGTTGAGCTACTAAAAGTTGGAGATAAGATAGTAGGAAGACATGGCAATAAAGGTACAGTATCTAAAATAATACCAGATGCAGAAGCTCCTCAGGATGAGTCCGGTAATTCTATCGAATTAATGTTAAACCCAATGGGAATTCCTTCTCGTATTAACCCTAGTCAACTCCTGGAGACTCTTGCCGGTAAAATAGCGGATAAAACAGGAAAACAGGAAAAAGCTCCTCAGTTTACTTCTAAGGATTACATGGAGGATTTACAGAACCGGGCTGGACTTCTTGGCATAAAAGAAAAAGAGAAATTATACGACCCTGTAAATAAGCGTTACCTGGAAAATGCTGTTGTAACAGGTAAGCAGTATATAGTGAAATTAAAGCATCAAAGCGAACATAAGCTAAATGTAAGAGACTCCCAGGGATATGACCAAGACATGCAACCTCTAAAAGGGTCCAATCCAGGAGGGGGGGCTAGAGCTATAGATCCGTTAACTATATACGGGTTACTAGCTCATGATGCTAGAAACGTTTTAGCAGAGATGGCAACCTATAAATCTGAAAAAAATGCCGATCTTTGGAATGCTATTAAAACGGGGGCTCCATTGCCTATACCAAAAACAACTTATGCTTTCAGCAAGTTTGGTAAATACTTAAATGCAGCCGGTATTAAAATGGAGAAAAAGGGGGATAATATTTCCCTATTCCCTATGACTAACCATGAGGTAGTTGAACAATCTTCCGGGGAAATTAAGTTCCCAACAGCCTTAGCTGGACATAACTTAAAACCGGAAAAAGGGGGTCTATATGACCCTACTATATTTGGTGGAATTGAAGGAGACAAATGGGGCCATATATCTCTTGCTGAACCTGTTATGAACCCCATGTATCCTCAATATGTGTCTATCATAACGGGTATTCCCAGAAGTAAACTCCTACAGATACAGGATAGTACCTTATGGGTATCCTCTGGCGGAGAGCTTTCTGTAATACCTAAAGAGGGATTCACTACCGGGGGTAAAGCTTTACAGAATCTTCTAGGCAAGGTTGATATGTCACTTCTTCAAAAAGACTTTAATACCAAGCTAGAGGATACTGATGATATACAGAAAATAGATTCAATTGCTAAAAAAGCACGTGTTGTCAATGCTATGCTAGCTAATAAAATCAAAATAAAAGACTTAGTTGTTACAGAAGTCCCCGTTCTCCCCCCTAAGCATAGACCTATCTATAAAAATGATGAAGGGCAGATAAGAACTTCTGGGCTGAATTCCCTCTATAAAGACTTGATAATAATTAATAATCAGCTAAAAGAAGATAAAGATGATCTACCGGAGGATATTCAGAAACTCCTTCAGAAGGATCTGAGAAGATCCCTGGAAGCTCTATATGGAACTAGCGATCCTCTAAATGTTTCTAAAGGGGAGACTCCCCCGGAAGGTATTCTTAGAATAGTAGGATCAACTCCCGGTAAGCAACCTAAGGCTAGTTACTATCAGTCTAAGGTAGTTAAAAAGAGACAGGAGCTATCAGGAACAGCCGTAATAGAACCTGATACACATTTACATATGGATGAAGTTGGGGTGCCTATAGAAGCCGCCTGGTCCTTATACAAGCCTTTTATATTAAAGAGGTTAATTGCCGGTGGACTTAACACACATGATGCTGCTGAAGAAATTGACCGGAGAAGCCATCAGGCAAATGAGATACTAATGAAGGAAATTAAAGAGAGGCCTGTTATATTGAATAGACCTCCTAGTTTGCATAAGTTCTCTACTATGGCATTTAAGCCTAAACTTGTAGATGGGAATGTACTGAAGTTGCACCCTATGTCAGTGACAGGATTCAATGCGGATTTTGACGGAGACACCATGGCCATACATGTGCCAGTAACAGATTCAGCTGTATCTGATGCAAATTCAATGTTTCCTAGTAAAAACTGGTTTAGACCGGGCAACTCGAAATTCATGCAGCCATTTACAATGGAGTACGTAGCAGGGATATATCAACTATCTAAAAATGAACCCTCAGGAACTCCTGTAAAATACGATAGCCTGCTGGCGGTAGAAGCTGACTGGAAATCCGGTAAGTTACTAAGTGATTCTGCTGTTAACTTATCCGGTAAAGTATCTTCAGCTGGGAGACATCTAGTAAATGGATACGTTCCAGATAAATATAAAAATTATAAAGAATCCTGGGATAGTGCCCGGATAAATGGCACGCTAGCTCAAATTGCAAAAAATGATCCTGATCAAGTAGCAGCCCTAATAGATACCTGGAAAGATTTGAGTTCAGAAGCAGCTTACTTGATAGGAGTTACTGCTAGCTTAGGGGATCTTCAGGAAATTCAAAAAAAGTTAGCAGGTCCTACACGAAAGAAACTAGAAGCTCTCGAGAACCCTCGAATGTCAGATGCAAAAAGAATAGAGGGGTTATTTCAAACTGCTAAAAATGCTGATGACTCATTAAAAGCTGAAGCTAAAAGATTAATTAATAATGGCTTTGCTGATATGCTAGTTTCAGGAGCGAAAGGGTCTATAGGGCAAATTCGACAGATGGGAATAGCCCCTATCGCAGTCTATGACCATAACAATAACCCGGTACAGATGCCTTTAAAAAGAGGGTATGCAGAAGGTACTAATCCCGGGGGATACTTCTCCTCTCTATACGGAGCAAGACGCGGGATGATAGCCCGTAAGATGGCAACAGCTGAACCGGGAGCTCTTACCAAAGAAATTATTTCTTCTACTATGACGGAAGTTATAACTTCTGAAGATAATGATCAAGACCCCGGTTTCATGACAGATATAGGTGATTCTAATTTAGTCAACAGATTCTTGGCTAAACCTATAATAGTAAATAAAAAAGAAATTGCATCTACCGGGCAGCAGATAACCCCTAAACTGATAGCTAAACTAAAAGAATACAAGATAGAGGAAATTCCTATTAAATCTCCTTTAAGTGACCCCAGCAAAATGGGTCTATCTGCTAAAGCCTTTGGTATAGACGAAACTGGGCATTTACCCAGTATAGGGACTAACATTGGAATTAAATCCACCCAGGCAGTAACAGAGATTCTTTCCCAGAGCACTATGGATCAATTCCATACAGGGGCCTCCATATCAGAAACCGGAAAACATAAAAAGTTGGGTTACTCCGGTGTTCAAGCATTATTGAGGTTGCCCCAAGTGAGTAGGGAGTATGCAGTTCTATCTGATAAGTATGGAGTAGTTACTAATGTGCGTAGAGCTCAGGGAGGGGGTTTTGAGGTTGCCATTAATGGGAGCCCTTATAAAGTTCCCTTTGTTCCCGGTATAAAAAACCCGGTTATTGTTAACAAGGGAGATACCGTTCGTAGAGGCCAGCCTTTAAATCTAGGTATTGTTAACCCTAGATATGTTATGGCCTTGCGGGGATCTTTACCAGAAGTTCAAAAAATTATGAAGGATCAGCTTACCGTCTACTTAAGCGAGATGGGGATAACAACAGATTCAGCTACTTTAGAAACAATTGTAAGATCCTTTACTACTAAGACTATTATAAAGAAACCTAGTAAATCTGATGAAGGGAAACTTTACCCGGGGCAGCAGGCTAACTCCTTAGTGATAGATAACCAGAATAGAAAATCTGCTAAACAGATGCCTGTGGACGCTTCTTTAATAGGCTATAGGGTAGCTAAGAAATACAAAACAGTACACCCAGGGACTATTATAACCTTGGATATATTAAAGGAACTTCAGGCAGCTCGTATTACTATGGTAGAGGCTTATAAGGATACTACCAAACATCAGCCTATGCTATATGGATCAGATTCAGGGCCTTTAAAACAGCAAGACTGGATGGCTAGAATGAACTTTAGAAGATTGCGAGAAGCCTTACCGGAAGCTGCTGTGACCGGTATGTCTTCAAATATACATGGAACCAACCCTCTAAATGCCTATGCTTATGGTGCAGAATTTGGAAAGAATAAAACTACAAAGAAAAATAAAGGGTATTATTAATAAAGATACCCGGGAGGAGGGTGCTATAAAAACTATAGTGTATTATAGATGCGCTGCACAAGAAGGAGAATTGCTTCCAGTAGAAATTCTAGAAGAACGTGAGGATTCTATAAAGGTTAGCTCAAATAATTCCGCTTATCCAGAATTTTTACATGGCTGGTTTCTATCTTCAGCTTTTGTTTCTTTAAAGCAAGCTGAGGAGCTTTGCGAAAACTTCAGACAATGGGAAAACTCTGGATGGAGCTACAGTTCTAATTTAGAATATGAAAGTTAATTCTTTTACCAAGAGAGGTCTAACAAGAAGGACAAGAAACAACAAGTATGTTAGAGAAAGGTAAATCCCCTTACGGGTGCTTTACTTTCTATACCACGTAGAAAGTAACTTTAAAACCGATAAACTTGACTAGAAGGTTATCTGGAGTATTATTATAACAGCTAAAATTTAAGGAGGAATTACAATGAATAGTATATTAGAAAAAGTAGCAAGATCTAGAGTTTCATTTGGTGGAAAAAGATTAAGGCCGGTAAAGACAAATGCAGAAACTGGGGCTAAAATTGGGCCTGTTAGAGGTAGGGGCACAGGTCCTTCTGCAAAAACGAAAGCAGCTTTGACAAGATTTGATGCACCTTACTTTGCACCAACGGCTAAAGCTCACGGAGGCTCTAAACCGCTATTGCCTTCTCTTAGAGGGGAAACACTAACGGCTCCTATGGAAGGTTTAAAATCCTATAAGCTAAACAGAAAGAAGGTAAAAGATATTAAACGTAGTAGACTCTCCCCGGAAGCAGTTACAAAAATTAGAAACACCGCTAAAGCTAAAGCGGCTTTACCCCCAAAATTATCTATTGCTGCAACTTATGCACGCCACCCCAAAAGCGGCTCAATAGAGTCAGCTATGAGTAAAATTAAAAGGTCTGCAAATTCGGTAACTGAAGCTAAAGAAAATATATTAGCTAGGGCCAGGGCTAAAGCTAGAAACCAATCTATTCGTGTAGAATCTAAAACAACTTATACCCCAAAAAGTACAAGTGTCCCAAATCCAGGAGCATCAACTACCCCTAAGGCACCTAAGGCCCCCGCCCCACAACAAGCAAACTATCAAAATGTGCCAGGAAGATCAACTTCCTATTCTAGTACACCTAAAGCAACTAAAGCACCTAGTTTCTTCAAGAATATGGGTTCATGGGTGAAGGGTCATCCTAAAACATCAATTGGAATTGGAGCAGGTGTTGCTGGTGCCGGTGCATT
>Ga0208771_1000536_pt1 | contig 22825 bp, 21 predicted proteins | sample AntAceMetag02UKX_FD_184775 | JGI IMG/M metagenome (GOLD analysis project Ga0208771, IMG submission 184775) | Saline lake microbial communities from Ace Lake, Antarctica - Antarctic Ace Lake Metagenome 02UKX (SPAdes) (version 2) | ecosystem: Environmental > Aquatic > Non-marine Saline and... | reverse complement strand
AACATGGAAGCTTAAGGCCCGGGCCGACATTCCTTATGCCAAAGATGCTTTAGTCGAACGCGAAATCAAGATTACTTTCCCAAGTAAAATAGATAAACAATGAAATACTAACCAGGCGCTCAAGCAGACCGGAAGGGCTAATGCAGTTGTCCAACATTTTCGTTTAGCCGGCGTTTTTGCGGGTAGTATGGCTTTTTAGTTGGCCCCTTCCGGCAGCTTAGCTCTACGTTATGCACAATCAGGGGAATCACATCCTCCCCTAGTGAAAAAGGAGATGGAGAATGAAGTCTAAATTGGAAATATATGCGCTGTCGGTTTGTTTCGCAGCAGTTGTATGCTTAGTAATTTCTACTGGCATTGCTGGCTACTCTGTATTCGAAACTATTGCTCCTGAGCTGACAATGAGTTCTTATAAATATGACAGATATCAAACTAATGAGGCTTATTGGAAAAGTATCACCTCATGTTCGAAAGATGAAAAAGCCGGAGTGAAACCAAACGAAGAAGAGTTGACAAAACGACGGCAGAAGGCATTTGTCGTTGCTGTTAAAGCGGAGAAAAGAGAGGGCGCTCAATTGCTTATACGCTGCCTCATGTTTATTTTGGCTTCCGGGATTACTTTGCTCATCCACTGGAAAATTGCACAAAAATCAAGAGCGGCATAGCATAACAAGCCGCTCAAGCAAACCGGAAGGGCGAATGCTACTGTCGAACGTTTTAATTTAACCGGTGATTTCCGAGGTAGCATGGTTTTTCAGTCGACCCCTTCCGGCAGCTTAGCTTTTCGTTATTTCTCACTCCAAGAATAAGTTTAAAAGATTGTAGCAGCATCAAAAATTGCAACATTGGCGGGCGACAAAATCAAGTTACTGAAATTGAATCACAAAACTTGAATCCAAAAATGATTGCACAACTCTTCAAAATTTTCAGCCCAACAAATCAGCGGCAAAGCTGACGAATCTAAAGTCCAGTTCAAAATGTTGGATGTAGTGGCCACTTAAAAAATGCTGGCAATCTGAAAACTTGCAGTGGGTGCGATTTGGCGGGGCTTTACAGAGAATTGCATTTATGAATGCAATAAAATTTGTTGATTTTTTAGTTCAAGTTCATTATGGGCAAGCTCATTGCATTCAGTCGTCTTTATCCAACATTTGATGATTGACATGACAATAACATTTTATGATGGATTTTAGATGAAGAAAAAAAGATGGGGTTGTTTTGGTGGTTACGTATCTTTTATCCGTGTTTCTTCGGAGGACAACCTATCGAAAAATTCGATGGTATCTAACTTGCGCTCATCTGATCGGTAGATATAATATCCACTCGAACGATTTTTGTAAAGATACCTTGAACCGTAACGGAAAAGAAACATGAGAACCACTAACGACCGTCTGCGGCATACAATATTGTACGAAGCTCTGCTGCTCGCCCTTAGCATCCCCCTGCTTTCATTGATCCTGCACCAGCCCCCTTTCAAAATGGGATCAATGGGGATTTTTTTCAGCACCATCGCCATGACCTTGAACTACGTATACAATTTGCTGTTTGACAAGGCCCTGTTGCGTTTGGGAAAACCCTTGTATCCCAGGGGCTGGCGGCTGCGGACCCTCCACGCCTTGCTGTTCGAGGGCGGCTTCATATTTATAACTGTCCCGGTCGTAATGGTTTGGCTGGGATACACGCTCTGGCAGGCTTTGGTTATGGACGTGGGGTTCCTAGTGGCTGTGCCCGTGTACACCTTCATCTACAACTGGTTGTACGATTGGGTATTTCCGCCGAAATAGGCATCAAAAATAGCAGAATGATTTGTCGATTCACTTTTTTAGGCAAATTGATAATATTCGAGATTAATTCAAAATCCGGAATAACAAATCGCTGCACCGGACGGCAAAGAAATGCCGCGAATTAGTTTGAGCGTTTTCATTTTAAACACAGGTAAAGTTAATCGACGGGCGGTGTGCCGCCGGTGAGCTTGGTCGTTATGCATTTCACTATGCAATGGAAAAATCATGAAAATTACAAGACTTACTTAGTTAACACTTGGTGTAAGCAATTTGGATAAAGCAATGAAGTTCTATGAAGCTGTACTCGATATACCGCCAAACACGTCCTATGATGGTGTCGTCTTCTTTGAATTTCCTGGAACTTGGATTTCTCTTTATCCACTTAAAAAGTTGGCGAATGATATATCACCTGAAGTTCCGACGCATCGTGATGGTTTTAGCGGAATTACCCTAGCCCATAATGCAGGTAATAAAGACGAAGTTGTTGCTGTTATTGAACGTGCAAGGTTAGCTGGTGCCAATGTCGTAAAAAAACCACAAGAAACATTTTGGGGTAGTTTCAATGGATACTTCGCCGATCTCGATGGTTATCACTGGGAGGTGGCTTTGGGTCCAATATTTGGATTCGCAGAAAATGGTGAATTAAGATTCAAAGACAATTCATAACCATTCGCTCAAGCGCACCGGAAGGGCTGGTGCTATTGTCGAACGTTTTTAACTTCGCCAGCATTTTTCGGGTTAGCATGATTTTTTGGTAGGTCTCTTCCGGCTGCTTAGCTCTACGATATGTGCGAAAATAACCCCAACGGGGTGAAAGTCAATAGTCCAGGGCGTAAGCCCTGGGTTTTGAAAGAATAGGAATACCCTCCCCCCAAAAAAATAAGCCCTGAAAGGGCGAAAGAAATAACCACCAAATCATCATTCTGCCGCCCCGTTGGGGCTCTGGGGGTGTGGTGGGTGGGTGCGTTTACGAATCTTTATTTACCGGGGTTTACACCCCGGTCTATTATCTTATGCCCCTTTGGGGCATTGATTAAAAAGCCGTTATTGGTATAATTATGTACCGGAAATAAAAGCACATATCCAGTCGCTCAAGCAAACTAGAAGGGATAATACAGCTATCAAACGTTGTTATTTAGCCGGAGTTTTTCCGGGGAGCATGGTTTCTTGGTCGGCCCCTTCCGGCCGCTTAGCTTTTCGTTAGCTTGCAAAAAAATGACATAGTGGTATTATATTCTCAACGGAGGACAATCATGAAAATACAAATCATCTTAGAACCAAGTGATGAGGGCGGTTATACCGCATATATTCCATCACTGCCAGGTTGCATAAGCGAGGGAAATACACGCGAAGATACCCTGATAAATATTCGGGAAGCCATTGACCTTTACCTTGAGCCCGTAGATGATGACCGTAGTTTTGCACCCAATGCAGAACAGGTCGAGCTTGCAGTATGACAAAAGTTCCCAGCGTAAATTACGACAAGGTCTTGCGGGCTCTTAAGCGAAACGGATGGATTGTCGTCCGTCAAAAAGGTAGCCACATTCGCCTTCACAAACGAATTGCCACTAAAGTACTAAAGCTCACAGTTCCCGCCCATAATCCAATTAAGAGATCTACTCTTTCGCATATCCTGAAGTATGCCGGCCTTTCCGTTGAGGAATTCAAAGCATTGCTATAAGCAAGCTAACCAGACGCTCAAGCAAACCGGAAGGGCTGATGCAACTGTCGAACGTTTTTAGCTTCGCCAGTGGTTTCCGGGGTAGCATAGTTTTTTGGTTGGCCTCTTCCGGCCGCTTAGCTTTTCGTTAGCTGACCAAATGCTTAAACCCACAAACCATCTAAGAGGAGATAGACATGAAGGTAAACAGATTAAAAGTTATAGCGCCGGGCATAGCGATTTTATTTGCGATGATCGGTGTTGTCCACGCTGGCAGCGATGTAACACTGACCAGGAAATCTCAGTCCGCTATCACACCCGACATAGGATTAGAGATGCTAAAACAAGGTAACCAGCGATTTGTCAGCGGTAAAACCGTAAAGCGGGACTTGATGGCTCAAGTCAAGCAGACCTCCAAAGACCAGTTCCCCTTCGCTGCCGTGGTGAGTTGTCTCGACTCGCGCATTTCGCCGGAAATCGTATTCGATCGAGGGATCGGTGATCTTTTCGTGGCGCGCGTGGCGGGCAATTTTGTTAATGACGACATCCTCGGCAGCCTGGAATACGCGTGCAAAGTCGTCGGGGCGAAGCTGATCGTGATTATGGGCCATACGGAGTGCGGTGCTATCAAAGGGGCTTGCGATGAAGCGCAACTCGGCCTGCTGACGGCGACTCTGGCCAATATCAATCCGGCTGTAAGGGCGGTGCGGGGTGACTATACACCCAGGAATTCAAAAAACACAGAATTCGTCCAGGCGGTTTCGAAAATGAATGTCAATTTAACCATGCAGAAACTTCGTGACAGGAGTGTCGTGCTACGTGAGATGCTCGACAAGGGTGAGATTGGGATGGTAGGCGCCATGTACGATGTAAGCACCGGAAAAGTTACATTTTACCAGTAACCACCTATCATCTATATGATTAACATAGCGTCGCCATAGCTGAAAAAATGATAGTTGTTTTCGATGGCCTGCTCGTAGGCATTGAGGATGTTATCTCTTCCCGCCCGGGCGGCGACCAGCATAATCAGGGTGGAACGGGGAAGGTGAAAGTTGGTGATCAGACTAAAATCGAGTTTGAAATGGTATCCGGGGTAAATGAAAATATCGGTGGGACCGGCGATGGGTTTTACTCTTCCTGCCTGATCGGCCGCGCTCTCCAGGGACCGAACCGTGGTGGTGCCTACCAGCCATAGCCTCCCCCCCTCCCCTCTCGCCCGCTTCTCCCGGAGTTGATTGATTGTATCGGCCGTCTCCCGGTCTATCTCATAAAACTCCTCGTGCATCAGGTGATCTTCCAGATTCTCGGTCTTGACCGGCTGGAAAGTGCCGTATCCCACATAGAGAGTGAGGTAGGCGATCTTCACCCCCTTATCCCGGATCGAGCCAAGGAATTTGTCGGTAAAATGAAGTCCGGCGGTCGGGGCGGCGATCGCCCCGGGCTTCTTAGAGAAGACGGTCTGGTAGCGTTCCCGGTCATTTTGGCGGAGTTCTTCGGGGTAGTTACGGGGATCACGCTTGATATATGGGGGGAGAGGCATATACCCTATATTTTCCAGTGTGGGCAGGAGATCGTCGATGCCGGGGAAGTCAATTATGATCTTCCCTTTGAGGCGCTCCCGTACCACTCCGATAATACCACCACCAAAATCTATCTCTGTCCCCGGGCGCGCCCGCCGGGCCGGGCGGACCAGAGCGTTCCAGCCACCACCGGAGGCCGGATTCAAAAGGAGGATCTCGGACTTTCCCCCGGTGGGGATCCGATGGCCATAGAGACGGGCCGGTATTACCCGGGCATCATTGAGAATCAGAAGATCCCCCCGGGAAAAATATTGCAGGAGATCGGGGAATTGCCGATGCTCCACTTCGCCGGTATTTCGATTCAAGACCATCAGACGAGCGCCCTCCCTCTTCTCTGGAGGATGCTGGGCGATCAGTTCCGGGGGAAGGTTGTAGTCAAAGTCGGCTGTCCTCATTATTTTGTCGGTTATCCGGAACTGATATTGATGAAACTATAATTTAAATCTTTCGTATTCACTATAAAGACATCCGCAGTACTGCTGCTTGTAGAGTCCGTACTTCTCAGTCAGCTTCCAGTGCTCTTTCCAGCCCTCCCGGAAATCCCGGTAGAGAAAAGACACCCCAGTTTCTTCCGCGACATCCGCGCCGATCTTCCGGACCAGTTCATGTTTCTGCTGTTTGCTGATCAGCAGGGTGCTGGTAAAGGCATCATACTTTCCCTTACGGGCAACCGCGGCGGCCTGTCTCAGCCGAAGATAATAGCAGTAGCGGCAGCGGTTATCTTCCCGGAACACTACCAGGCGGAAGAACTCCTTAAAATCATACCGGGGGGAGATTATTATCCTCCGGCCGGTCTGCCGGCTGTAATCCTCAACTGATTCTTGCCGTTTAAGGTACTCCTGAAACGGATGAATATTGGGGTTATAAAAATATCCATCAACCTGATGCCCCTCATTAAGAAGAACTTCAAATGGATAGGTAGCGCAGGGCGCGCAGCAGACATGTAATAGAATTTTCACTATAATCAGATTGGAACCACGAAGGACACGAAGATATTAAAAATGAGCCCCAAACATTATATTCTTATTACCTAAGTTGAGCGATTATTGCGGATCAGCCGTCGCTAAAGCTATGGCGGACTTGTGAAATGTGCTAAGATTATGAGGCTGCATCGGTTGCAAAAAACGCAGACGCATTAATAAACGCGAACGAGTATTTTTGCAACCTAATGTCGTAGCGTAGCGGAGATCCCGCATACTTGCGGGGCAGACCATAAGATTGGTGCAGTTCGCCGCATAGAATCGCTCAATTTAGGTATTATTATACTTCGTGCCCTTCGTGATTAAAATAGTTCCGTCTGGGATGATGAGTTAAATTCAATACCAAGGTGGGTGTAGGCCAGCGGTGTAGCGCAGCGACCGGTTCGGGTACGCTTAAGGTAGCCCTGCTGTATCAGATACGGTTCATAGACCTCGGCCAGGGTATCGCCTTCCTCCCCGATGGCCACGGCGATCGTGTCAATCCCTACCGGGCCGCCGGAGAACTTGCTGATAATCGTATCCAGGATCCTTTTGTCCATCTCATCCAGCCCCTTCTCGTCCACATCCAGCATGCTTAACGCCTGATGAGCAATATCCGGAGTAATCTTGCCGTCAGCCTTGACCTGGGCATAATCCCGCACTCTCTTTAAGAGCGAATTAGCAATCCGAGGAGTCCCACGGGAGCGCCGTGCTATCTCCATGGCCCCTGGTTCCGTAATCTCCACCTGAAGAATGTGGGCGGAACGGAGGACAATTTCCTTCAACTCTTCCGCCTGATAAAAGTCGAGCCGGTTGACCAACCCGAACCGGCTCCGCATCGGAGAGGTCAGGAGGCCATACCGGGTGGTCGCTCCAACCAGGGTAAAATTAGCTAGATTGAGCCGGACCGAACGGGCCGAAGGTCCCTGGTCAATCATGATATCGATAACAAAGTCCTCCATCGCCGGGTAAAGATATTCCTCTACCACGTTGGAGAGCCTATGGATCTCATCGATGAAGAGGATGTCCCCCTCTTTCAGATTGGTCAAGAGTCCGGCCAGATCACCCGGTTTTTCAATAGTGGGGCCGGAGGTGGATTTAATATCACACTCCATCTCCTCCGCGATAATGTAGGCCAGGGTGGTCTTTCCCAGACCAGGTGGTCCGAAGAAGAGGAGATGCTCCAATGGTTCACCACGGCCTTTAGCCGCCTCAATCGCGATATGGAGGCGCTCCTTGATCTTGGACTGACCGGTGAACTGATCGAAAGCGGCTGGACGGAGCTTCTGGTCAAAAGGAAGATCCTTCTCAGTAAGAGTAGTATTTATAAATCGATCCGTCATAAATTAGCTCCCTCTGGTCGCTAATTTAGTTTTGAAAAATTGATTAAATTTAAAGTACATCTAAAATGTTACTCCTATACCTGAAATTACCCAGATCCATCTCGGGCTAAGTCCATTTTATAAGCCGCCATCTGCCCCTATGCCAATGCGTCGTTCGGAGTTCGAAATTCGACGTTCGAAGTTAAGTTTCTAAGCCTGGTCCTACTTGCTCCTCCCTGCTAATCCCTCCTCCTCCCTGTCACATGTACTTCAACGACTCCTTCAGTAATCTCTCCACCGGCCAATCCGGTTCCGCCTCGGAGAGCGCGCGGGTCATGGCTTTATGGGCTGGTCCCTGGCGATATCCCAGGGAGAGGAGGGCCCTCATCACGTCGGCAACTTTATCTTCCGCCTGCTTGAGGCCGCTCTTTCCAGCTTCTTCCCTGATCCGGGGCAACAGGGTTATCTTATCTTTGAGCTCAAGGATCAACCTCTCCGCTGTCTTCCTCCCTATCCCATGAATAGTCGAGATAAGGTCAACATCACCATCAACAACAGCACTTTTAAATGAGGACGCAGCCATTCCGCCCAGCACTCCGAGGGCAACTTTAGGACCTATCCTTGATACACCCAGGAGCATCAGGAAGAGAGTCCTCTCATCCTCGGCGGAAAAACCATAGAGAGTCATCTCATCCTCGCGAACATAGAGGTGGATAAGGACAAGAACCTCCTCGCCGGGACGTGGGAGTTTTTCATAGGTACTGAGGGGGATAAGGAGGCGATAGCCGATCCCATTTACTTCCACCACGGCAACATCAGGGGCGGACTTAACCAGTATTCCCTTTAAATATTCAATCATTAAGTTATCGCCTCCGGCGCTAACTTACTGGAGATGCTTCGAAATTAACGCCCTTTATTTATTATGTATCCTATCGCGCCACAATAATTATTCTGTATAATATTATTGGAATTACCGTCCTGCGAATTAAACTATCTTGATGTAAAGAACCATCTACAATGCTGTCTCCATGCTTGCACACCCTTAACAATCTTATTTTTCCAAAGGTAAAATAAGAATATCGTGGAAATAGGTAATTCCTAATGCCAGCGCGTCAGACACATCAAGCGGGGTCGGCGGCTCTTCCAGATCCAGCAGGATCTGGACCATCTTCTGGACCTGGCTCTTATCCGCCCCGCCGTTTCCCACCACCGCTTTCTTTACCCGACGGGCGGCATAGGTTGTAACCGGAATATCCCGCTGAGCGGCGGCCAGACTGCAGATCCCCCTTACTTCGCCCAATGTTATGGTCGACCTGATATTCTTCCGGTAAAAAATATCTTCCAGGACAAATCCCCGGGGGAGATACTCTTCCAGCAGATCATAGACGGTACTGTGGATATGAGCCAATTTCATCGCGTGACTCAAACGCTGGTTATTTTTTATCGTTCCCGATGCCAGGACAATAATCTTCTCGCCCCGCTTCTCCAGAATACCATAACCGGTGACGCTGATTCCAGGATCAACGGCTATTATTCTAAAAGGACTGGCATCTCTTGTTTTCACTTATAGTTTATAACTACTCCAACTCATTCAATACTTCTTCCGGTATATCACAGTTGGAATAGACATTCTGAACATCATCGTGTTCTTCCAGAGCGTTGAGGAGGCCCAGCACTTTCCGGGCTTCTTCCCCGGTTACCGGAATCTCAGAGGCGGGGAGCTCCGTGACCTCTCCCATAATTATAGGAATATTGTTTTCCGAGAGGACCTTCTTCACAGCCTCAAATTCGGAGGAGTCGGTATAGATTTCAAAGAGATCACCTTCCGATTTAAAATCTTCCGCTCCCGCTTCCAGGACCAGAGAGAATAGGGACTCTTCATCAACCCCTTCCGCGGAGATGCTGAAAAACCCCTTCTTATGAAACAGATAGGAGACGGCACCGGGGCCTGCCATGCTTCCTCCTCTCTTGTCAAAGATATGTCTGATCTCCGCGGTGGAACGGTTGCGGTTATCCGTCAAGACCCGGATCAGAATCGCTATCCCACCCGGGCCATAGCCTTCATAGGTAGCTTCTTCATAGATAATCCCCGGGAGTTCTCCGGTCCCTTTCTTGATCGCCCGTTCAATATTATCCGCCGGCATATTGGCATCCCGGGCTATCTGTACGGCTGTCCTGAGACGAGCATTAGCATCCAGATCGCCGCCGCCATCACGAGCAACCACGGTAATCTCTTTTACCAGCTTGCTGAAAAGCTTGCCGCGTTTAGCGTCCTTAGCTCCCTTCTTGTGCTTGATACTAGCCCATTTTGAATGACCGCTCATATTTATTTCTCCAACTTTTAGAGTGGAAAATACTCCATAATGATTCTCTATTTATTCCTCCGTATCCTCTTTCATCTGCTCCACAATCTTCTGAGCTATACTGCCCGGGACTTCCTCATAGGAATGAAACTCCATCGTGAACATCCCTTTCCCCCCGGTCAGAGATCTTAATTCCGGGGTATACTTCAGCATCTCGGCCATCGGCACCTGGGCTTTTATTATCTGCACGGATCCGGCGGGATCCATCCCTAATATACGACCGCGGCGTGAGTTCAGATCACCAGTAATCGCGCCCATATATTCCGTTGGGACCGTAATGGTAACGTTCATGATCGGCTCCATCAAGGCGGGACGAGCATTTGCGGCACACTCCTTAAACCCCTGCCGCCCGGCAATCTGAAAGGCAATATCTTTAGAATCTACCGGATGAGTCTTACCGTCATATACGGTCGCGGTAACGTCTATCATCGGGTGTCCCGCCATGGTACCCTTCTCTAAAGCGGATAGGAACCCTTTCTTAACGCTCTGAACCAATTGCGTCGGAATATGCCCCCCCACCACTTCATCCACAAAAAGAAATCTGCCGCCCCAGGGAAGTTCAATCAGTTCTTTCTTTCCCTTCCCTTCCGCATTCTCCATTCCAGATGTATAGGGCTGGATATTCATCCAGACCTCGGCAAACTGGCCTGCGCCGCCGGATTGTTTCTTATGCCGGTACTTGGTCTCCGCTTTGCCCCGGATTGTTTCTTTATAGGCGATCTTGGGGGACCGGACCTCGACATCAACATGAAAGATCGAGCTAAGCCGGTTTACCACAATCTGAATCTGGACCTCCCCCATCCCCGACAGGACAAACTCCCTGGTCATGGGATCCCTCCGACCGATCAGGGTAGGATCCTCATCAAGGAGTTTATGAATCCCCGCGGCTACTTTGTCTTCATCACCACGATTTTTTGAGTAGATCGCCCTCATCGCAGTCGGAGGAGGAAAATCAATCGGAGAGAAGAGATATCCCTTCCCGATAGCGCAGAGAGTATCTCCGATGGATGTAGCCTTGAGTTTTGTTAACGCGACAATATACCCGGGGAGCGCGGTTGATATATCTATCTGCTCTTTCCCTTTAATCACATAGATATGCCCGATCCGTTCTTTATTGCCGCTGCTGGAATTATATACCTCCGAATCCGCCGAAAGCCGACCGGACCAGACCCGGAGATAGGTGAGCTGTCCGACAAACGGATCATTGATGCTCTTAAATACCCGGGCGCAGAAAGGCGCGGCTTTTGCCGGGGAGATCGTATCATCACCGACTGTGATATCCCCCCGATCAGCCGGAGAGGGAAAAAGATCGGAAAAACTCTGTAACAGTTCTTTTACTCCGATCCCCTGAATCGCACTGCCGGAGAAGACAAGATTAATCCCGCCTTCGGCAAAGGCGTTCCGGAAGCCAACTTTAACTTCCGCAGGCTCCAGAGTTCCGCTCTCCAGATATTTCTCAATCAGGCTGTCATCCGTCTCCGCCGCCGCTTCAACCATCTTTTCTTTGAAGCCATCGATCTCACCCTTCATGTTTTCAACTACTCTGTCGGCAATATTATCATCCAGAAGATTACAGACCGAGGAGAAGGACGGATGATCTCCATCGGGGAGATAGAATGGAAGCGGGGCTCCTGCCAGATCATTCTTAATACTATTCAGGGCCTTGGAAAACTGGGAGTATTCTTTATCAAGTTTATTGACAAAAAAGGCGATCGGCAGGCCTTTCTTCCTGGCCAGATCCCAGACCCGGCGGGTGCCGGAATCTATCTCGCCCGTACCATCCAGAATGATAAGAACGCTATCCACTACCTCCAATGCCACAACCACTTCTCCCCAGAAATCCATATATCCCGGAGTATCGACCAGAAATAAGTTCTTCCCCCCGAAAGTACAGTTCAAAGAAGTGGTCCGGATACTGCCTTTCCGGGTCTTCTCTTCATCATCGGTATCCGACAAGGAACTTCCTTCGTCAACACTTCCCTGGCGGGTATTGGCTCCAGCCGCGTACATCAACGCGTCAACCAATGTGGTCTTACCCATGCCATTCCCGCCAAATACCCCGATTGTCCTGATATCCTTTACTTCAAAATCAGCCATGGTTTTTATCCTCGATTAGTTTGTTGATTATACGATTAAATGTAATTTACTGCTCACCGCTTACCGATCACTGTTCACTGATTACCGCTTACCTCCGTATTATCCCGCCCTTCCCATGTATTCTCCGCTCCGGGTATCGATTTTGATTCGTTCTCCTTCCTTGATAAAGAGAGGAACATTTAACTCAAGACCAGTCTCCAGTTTGACCGGTTTCCGTACATTGGTGGCGCTATCCCCCCTTAATCCTTCCGGAGCTTCGATTACTTCCAGTATCACGCTGGGCGGGAGATCCAGCTGCATGGGAATATCATCTTCGGTGAAGACAATATCATACCCGGTCCCTTCAACAACATAATCCTTAAATGGATCAACCAGTTCAGCCGGAATGGTAATCTGATCGTATGTTTCGGTATCCATAAAGATATACCCGCTTCCATCCCGATAGCTGTATTCCAGCTTCTTCCGGATTAGCGGAACAACCTCCACCGTCTCGCTGGACGCGAACCTGGTCTGCGAAGTGCGTCCGGTCCGCAGATTGCGCAGCACCGTCTGAACAAATGCCCCGCCTTTACCCGGTTTAACCCTTTCTTTCTCCAGGACCATACAGATATCACCATTATATCTGATCGCATTCCCTTTTCTTATATCATTCGCATTCGCCATAATTTTTACTCCGTAAAAATTAATATATTTTTAGTACAATGTTAGTGAGGGGACAGAAAAATCTGATGTAGAAATTAGGTGAACTATTCTCTATTCCCCAATCCCTAATCCCCAAATTAGTCCTTCATCGCAACCTCGAATCCTTCCCGTTCCGGCGGGGCGCTGTAGAGCGGATAGGAAACCCTCTGCTCTAAATAGAGATTAATCTCTTCACTGGCATCCGCGGCGGCTTGATCCTCCCAGATGGTAATGGAAAGCGCCTTGGACTTTTACCGGTCAACCAGAAGGTAAAAGTTCTTATATCCTTTCTGGGTTTTAATCTCGGGATTGATGTACTCCTCATACAACTCCCGGACCTCATCAATCTGGTCCGGCTTGATACTTATCGTGATTAACTAAGCATACATGGTCCATTCTCCTTATTCAATTAATTAACCCCATTAAATACTACAATCCCTGTTACATCGTCAACAAAACAAAGAAGGCGTGCTTACCCCGATAGATAAACAGTTCGGGTTAAACGCGCCTTCTCTTACTTACTACCGGAATCCGCATACATCTTCAGAGAGACACCCATTCCCTACTCCCAGGAATTACGGATGATCCCCGCGGACCGGCTTACGACCGATCCAAGGCACTGGGTGAACTGGAAATACAGAGGGGTATTAAAGAAGGTCTATACACGATCATAATCGCGCCGACCGGTGTGATCGACCCGTATGATTTTAAGCCCTCCCGGATGGGTCAGGTGCTGCTGAATATCTGCCGCCACCGAATACCGGCCTTGATCGATGGCGATTATAACTGGGTGGACGCACGGGATGTGATAAAACTTACCTTGACGGTGGCGGAAGCGGGGCACTCCGGGGAGAAATATCTGGCCTCGGGAGACTGGGTCAACTTTCGGGAATTACCCGGATAATCGAAGAGGTGATCGGCCGGCCGGTGACCCCCCTGATCACGCCCATGTGGCTGGGCCGGGCGGCGGCACCTTTTGCCGTCACCTGGGCGCGGGAACAAGGGAAATGGCTGAAGGGTTACAAATTTTGATACAGGACCTTACTTCTTCAGCCGGTACTCTCTTCCCGTCCAGAAGATACTTCTTCCTTCCTCCAGATAGACCCTCCCCTTCCATCTAACACCTTTGCCAGTGATCCTCCGGTAAAAGGTATTGAGGGCAATAACCACCAGTATGAAAGAACCAATCGGATGAGTAAGAGCCCATCCTCCCGCGAGACCGAGCAGGCGATTGACCGCAAACCTGATGACTACGATCAATAACGCGGAAAAGGCGAGGAGAAGCGACGAACAGGGATACCGCTCGATAAAGAAGGGGAAGAGAAAGGGGAGGATGTTGAACCCGGCAGAATAAAACACTTCCAGAAATACTGTAAGGATATTGTTGTTGGCCCCGCTCAGCATATACCGGCTCCAGCCTTCAAAACTCTCCTTCAAGCCCTGGTACATCCTGACCCCCATAGTCCGGGTGGCGATGACCAGATGGGCGGCAAGGCCCAGGGATTTGGCCCGCTCCATAAAGGCAACATCATCAGGGATGGTATTGCGGACGCTCTCCCATCCCCCGATGGTCCGGTAAGCATCCCGCCGGACCAGAAAGAAGGTCCCGCTGGCCCCAGCCCGCTTGTTCCCCTTCCGGTTAAGAGAGAAGGGCGGGAAGTAGTCCCAGAAAAGCCAGAAGATGAATGGTTGCAGTGTATTCTCCCAGAATCCGCGGCAGATCTGGCCCGGCAGGACCGTCAGGACGGAGACATCCCGTTTCAGGCAGTAGGCGAGCGCCGCACCGAGATGGGCCGGGTGATGACGGGTATCGGCATCGGCAAAAACCAGCCAATCTCCCCGGGTTGCTTTGACTCCCTTGCCGATGGCATAGGCCTTGCCTATCCAATCCTCCGGCGGCCTATCGGTATTTCTGATCAAGCGAACGCGGTGATCATCCTTCTGGAATTCCTCAATGATCTCCGCGGTTCGATCCCGGGAACAGTCATCGACGATAATCATCTCCCAGTTGGCGTAGTTCTGGCCCTGAAAGGAGCGGATACAGTCTTCAATATTCCTCTCCTCGTCCCGGACCGCGATAACAATAGAAATCAGAGGAGCGGCAACTATCTCGACCGGTTCGATCGAGAGGATCGGATCAATCCGCAGCCGTCGTAACATCATAAAAAACTTGAGCAGCCAGTAGACGGCCAGCACTATGCTGATTACAAATATAACCCCTTCTTTTGATAAAATATACATGCCAACTTCGCTTTGCAACTATTCTGCACCAAATTGATTATTGTATCACCCCAACCTCAGCCCATTTTATTAGCACCTGATTTTTCTGATTTTTTCTTTTTCAGGTCAATCAGGTTAATCAGGTGCTGATTTATTTCACAGATTGATCTGGTGCCAAATTATTGTCCCGATGGCGATCGGGATCATCCTCGGGTTAAAATTCCGATCTAAAAGCGTAGATTTTAGCATGATCATACTCGAAAAGGTAATTATAACGGCATTCAGAGACAATGGAAAATAACAATTGCCTTCCAGGTTTTACTCTCTTTTTGATACACTTCTCTTCCTTCTCTCAAGAGGAAGAATTATGGAGAAAAAGCTTTTAAGACTATTCTATCAACTGGCCCGGCGGCAGGGCCGGCTGGTGATTATCATCATAGCCGGGATAACTCTCCTCTTCGCCCTCTTCATCCCCGGTCTTAAAGTCTCTTCCTCTTATAATGATCTGGTCTCTCCAGAAGAACCGGAACAGGCCCGCTTTCTCGACTATCTTGATGAATTCGGCGCCGCCAATGACCTGGTGGTGGTTCTGGACGGAGAGCCCGGAATTCTTCTCTCCTCCACCGATAAATTCGCCGATGAGATAAAACAGGAGAAAAAATATGTCCGGAGCGTATTTCATCGAATCGATCCCGGCAAAATGCTTAAGAGAGCGCCCTTTTTCCTGCCGGAAGAATTGCTCCGGGAAGGATTGGAGGTAATCCCCGGATATCAGCCGATGATCACGCAAATCTCCGGACTCCGTAACCTTCCCGCGGCCGTGAAATTAATCGGCGAGGGCTTCAGCGACCAGCTTCCCGGTATCCGGATTGATCCCGGGAAAGCCTCAGAAGTTCTCCGGATTCCCCTGGCGCTCTTCCGGGAATGGAGGAAAAGACTGGAAAACCCGGAGATAGAAGGGATTGATTGGTTCACGGTATTGCAGGACGCGGAAGTAAAGAATGAGGCCGTGATCGCCTCCCGGGGCTATCTCCGCTCCCACGATGGACGGATGCTCTTCCTCTTTGTCCGGCCGACCTCGACTTCGGATGATCTAACATTTATCAGCCCGTTTGTCGGCGCGGTCCGCCGGGCTTGCGATCGGGTTCTGGAAAAAAATCCCTCCCTCCGGTCATCTGTGAAAGTAGCTTTTACCGGGATGCCCGCTCACGCCCTCACCGAGGTGGAGGCCATTAACTCCGATTTATTCAAATCAACCGCGATCTCGGCGGTGCTGGTAATCCTGATTCTGATCATCGGATTTCGGTCCGGGAAAAAGATTATTCTGGCAATTATTCCCCTGGGATGCGGGATGATCATTACGGTCGGACTGATCTCTTTAACCATCGGGCATCTCAACCTGGTCAGTTCATCTTTTCTGGCCATACTCTTCGGAATCGGGATAGATTTCGGGATCTACCTGATCCGGAGAACCGCGGAAGAAGTTGACCGGGGACAATCGGAAGAGGAAGCGGTCCGGATCGCCGTAACCGGGGCCGGGCGTAGTGTGCTCACCGGGGGTCTGACCACAGGTCTAGCTTTTCTGGCGGTGAGCTGGACCGACTTCGTGGGATTCTCTGAATTGGGGCTGACCGCAGGGATGGGGGTACTGGTAGTTCTTTTGACCACTCTATTGCTGCTGCCCAGTCTTCTGATCCATACCGGAATCAAGGCGCGTCATTATAATCTACGCTGGGTGCTGAAGGTGACCGCGGAAAAGCGGGAACGGCTGGTTCTGGCGGGGATTGTTATCCTGGCCGGAGCCGGGTGCATCTTCGGCATCTTCGCTGCCACCCGTCTCCATTTCGACTTTAACGCGCTTAAATTGCTTCCCGCCGGAGCCGAATCAACCGTCTATCAGCTCCGTATGCAGAATGAGAGTAACTTCCAGATGACCTGCGCCGTGGTTACAGCCGGTCAGCTTGACGAGTTAAAAGAGCTGGTTAAGCGGATCAAGGTCCTCCCCACAGTCAGCCGGGTTGATTCACTCGCAGAACTCATCCCCGATCGCCAGGATGAAAAAGCGAAGCTGATCGCCGGATACCGTCCTTATCTCTCCGAATTCAATATCCGACCCGGCTCTGAAAGTCAGACCATTGCCGGTTACCGGAAACTCCTCGATAACCTACGCTGGCAGCTAGTGGATCTTCAGGAAGCCGCCTTTGCCGGGGGAAAGACAGAAATCATATCACGAATTGAAGATATTTTAACCGAGATCGATTCCATCGAACTGCTTCTCGCTTCCCGCGAAACGGAGCAAACCCTCGCCGCGACCCGGAAGTTTGAGGAGGATCTCTTCGCGGGCCTGCTCTATCTTTCGGACCTGGTGCAGGAATGGCTCAAGGCCCCGCCGGTTAGCGAAGATTTCTTCTCTCCGTATTTACTGAATCGGTTCAAGAGTCCCCAGGGCAACTATGCCGCATATGTCTTTCCCACCGGCTCGATCTGGGATGTGGAATTTCTGGACCAATTTGTCGGGGAACTGAAAAAGATCGCTCCTAATGCTACCGGTTTCCCGGTAACCCATCAGCTCACTTCCCATCTAATAGTCTCCAGTTTCATCCAGGCGCTTGTATACGCCTTCGGAATAATCCTGATCCTCCTCCTGCTGGATTTCCGGCGGATAATGCCGGTTCTCCTTGCCCTCATCCCGCTCGGGGCAGGTATGCTCTGGGTGCAGGGGATAATGTACCTTCTGGGAAGAAATTATGATTTCGCTTCGATGCCGGCGCTGCCGCTTCTGCTCGGGCTCGGCATAGTTTACGGAGTTCATATTGTGCGCCGCTGGCTGGAAAATCCGGAGATCACGGCCTTTGCCGCTACCATAACCTCGGGACGGGGCGTTGCCTTCGCGGCCCTGACCACCATGGCCAGTCTGGTCAGCCTGATCTTCTCTCATCATCAAGGCGTAGCTTCCTTCGGGATCATTATTCTGATCGGCATCGCCTCTTCTCTGGTCGCCGCCCTTTATGTTCTACCGGCGGTTATAGATTTGATTTACTTAAAAGAAGTGCCTAAAGTGCGCTAAAGTGCCTAAAGTTAAAGAATCTCCATAGCCACCTGAGTGGTAATGCTATATTGCTTAATATTTTATCCTGAGGGATAATAGGAAAATTCCATTGAGAAGAATCGCTATAGTATGTCTGACTTATTTAATCATTTCTTCCGGCGCGTTAGCGCGGGAAGAAGCGCTCAAACTGGTTATTGTCTCCCCCGGGGGGCCCTCGGCGAAAAAAGTTGAGAAGTATATCGGCCAATTCACCGGTATTATCGCCGACCGGGTCGGGATCGGAGAGGAATCAGTCACCGGGCGTTATTTCACTGACCGAAAAGCGGCTCTTGATTACCTGGATAAAAACCGTGACTCCTTCATCATCTCTTCTCTCGGGTTCTACCTCTCGCAGAGGAAAAGCCTCAACCTCATCCCCCTGGCCCAGATTGAACTGAGCGCCGGATCCACCCAACATTTCTATCTGGTGGTTAAGAAGGGGATATTCCATAATCTTGATGAACTGAAAGGGAAGACCATCTCCGGGAGCGCTCTCTATCAGGATCCCCGGTTTCTCAACCGGATAGTCTTTGATAACCGGGTGGATCCCTCTTCCAACTTCATCCTTCAGCCCAACCCGCGGACACTCTCCGCGCTCCGGAAACTGCTGAAGGGAAAACTGGACGGGGTATTGCTGAATGGGGTCCAGTATGAGAGTTTAAAGAGCCTGCCCTTCTTCAAAGATATCGCCGTGGTCTATACCTCTCCCGTTATTCCGGAAGTGGGTTTGATGATGATCGACACCCCCGCCAACCGGAAACTGAAGGACCGGTTACTGACGGCGCTCATCTCCCTGAGTGATTCCGGAGAAGGAACCGAGGCCTTCAAATCCTTCGGTATGATCGGCTTCCGTCCGATGGAACCGGCTTCTCTTAATAAAGTGATTACGCGATATGACGAAAAATAAAACAAAAGCACGCCCTTTTTGTATTCTGGCGGTTCTCTTTGACTTCGACGGGACCCTGACCCGGCCGGGCGCTCTCGACTTCTCTTATCTACGCCGGGCCCTGAGCTGCCCGGAAGAAGAGCAGGTCCTGGATTTTATCGAGGCCCTCCCCGCCGACCAAAGAAAGAAATCCCTCAATTTCCTCCAGCAGTATGAGATGCAGGCGGCCGCTGACGCCCTCCCCAACCCGGAGGCCACGAAACTGGTCCACTACCTGAAGGCGAGGGGTTTGAAAATCGGGATTGTCAGCCGGAACCGCCGGCTGGCGATCATCCGCGCTCTGCGCAACTTTCCCGACCTGAAGCCCGTGGATTTCGATCTAATTATCTCCCGGGACAATCATTTCCCTCCCAAACCGAGTGGAGAGGGGATCATCCGGGCCGCCCGGCGGATGGGAGTGGAGGTGAGCAAAACGGTAATGGTGGGTGATTACATCCACGACATTCAGGCTGGCCGGGATGCCGGCGCGGTCACAGTCTTTCTCGACAACCGGACCATCCCCCCCGAGGAACAGGAGAGAAGCGACTACACCATCCATCACCTGCGGGATTTAAAGAGACTCCTGCGCCCCTTCCTCCCTCTCCCAATAGGAAAACTGAGCAATAAAGACCTCCCAGGATTACTCCGGAGGTTAAAACTCCCGGACCGGGCCGTATTAATAAAGCCTGGAATTGGTGAGGATACCGCCGCGGTTAATATCCGCCGGGAGGAAGTCCTGGTCTTAACCTCCGACCCCATCACCTTCGCCACCGACTCGATCGGCCGCTACGCGCTCCTGGTTAACGCCAATGATATAGCTACCGCCGGCGCCCGTCCCCGCTGGCTGCTGGTGACCGCCCTCTATCCGCCCGGGACCACACTGGCCGGCCTCCAGGCCGATCTGACCGAACTGGGGAAGTTCTGCCGGAAAGAAGGAATTACTATCATCGGCGGACACACCGAGATCACCCCCGCCGTTACTCAACCGGTTCTGGTGGGGACCATGGCGGGGACTGTCCTCCGGTCCGGCCTGATCAACAAGAAATCAATCAGAAAAGGAGATCTGATCCTCCTGACCAAGGCGCTGGCGGTGGAGGGGACCGCCCTGATCGCTCAACGGTTCCCGGAGGAATTAAAGAGCCGGGGGATGACCGGGGATGAGATCGCTTCCTGTCAAAAATATATCCGCCGGCTCAGCATCCTCCCGGAAGCCCGAATCGCCGCTGACCTGACCGGGATAAGCGCCCTCCACGACGTTACCGAAGGTGGCCTAGCTACCGCCCTGCGGGAATTAAGTATAGCCGGGGGACACCGCCTCCGGGTCAATCTGGAGAAGATTCCCATATTTCCCCGGACAAAGAAGATCTGTCATCTCCTCAACCTCGATCCCCTCGGACTGATCGCCTCCGGGAGCCTCCTGATCTGCTGTCGGAAGAGTACTTATTCCACTCTGATCAACAATCTGAAAAAGGCCAGGATCCGGGTAAGCCTGATCGGAGAAATGGAGGGGAAGGGAGAAGGAATCCGGGCTTTCCGGGACAAGAAAAAATACCCGTGGCCCGATCCTCCCGTGGATGAAATTGCTCGCTTATTCGAGGAAAAATAGTCCGGCAATCATCCCCGTAGAAACGTTTTGGTTCTCCGCTTTGTTACGATAAACAGTGATCGGTAATCAATTGTTCGGCATCCGGTCTTGATTGAAAGTTGTTACTTTTCCTGTCAATAATTCCATTGTACTGCCAATTCTCAACTATAGAGAACACAGAAGTCACAGAGATAATCCCACTTCAAATTTCAATACCATCAATATATCTTCAATATATTTTCATATTGACTTTTCAGATATAACATATTAAACATTTTCTGACGATCGTCAGAAGATGTTTAATATGTTATATCTATAGTCTCTACTGGTAAATTCATGCCGACACTTAGAACTCAAATTTTACTTATCCTGGAAGAATGCGCGGGTGTCCTGCTCAATCCCTATATGCTCATGAGGTTCTCAACTCATTACTCCCGGAATAGTTTTTATACTACTTCTTATAGAATGGAAAAAGAAGGGTTAATAGAAAGATTTGAGAAAGAAGGAAAGAGACATCTAAAATTAACCTCCCGGGGAAAAGCTATTATCGAGAGGCATCGTGCGGGAGCAGATAAGCAGCGGCCGGATTGGGATCATAAATGGCGACTGGTAATCTTCGATGTTCCGGAAGATAAAGCCGAACTCCGTAAATATCTAAGATCATATCTTGTTGCTCTTGGTTTTGGCAAAGCACAGAGGAGTGTCTGGATCTCTCCGCATGACTTTAGGAAGGAGATCAAGAACTACCTCAGAAAGTTAAAGTTGTCGGATTATGTTTATCAACTCCTGGTAGATAATTTTGAAGGACTTACCGGAGAGGAAATAGCAACTACATTCTGGGACCTCGATCGCATCCATAATAAATATATTAAATTTCACCAGGACTGGAGTGAGAGATTTATTAGGCTTGAGGAGAGAATGAAGGAAGACGCTGATTCTGATCCAACTATATTAAAGCAATACATGAAACATCTGGACTGGGATTATCAATCGGTTTTATCCCGAGACCCCCACCTCCCGTTGGAATTGTTGCCTCCTGATTGGGGTGGGAAAGCGGCCGGGAAGTTAGTTGCAGAATATCGGAAAATATTGAACATATCCTGACGATCGTCAGAATATGTTCAATTTATTAACTTCTTAGGTGTATTCTCAATACTTCGGGGAAATTTCATTGCACGGGGTCCCGATTGAATTACCGTAAGCTTTCGGCCCGTGCGCGTAGTGGCGACCTTCAGAGGCTGTCCGATAAACCCGATTGTGGTAGCCGCAGACTTTAGTCTGCGCAGACAGTGGATTTAATTCCTTAAACACAAAAAGATTGCACACCTTAAAAGGTGCGGCTACCACAACAAACCCGCAAAATCTGGTCTATCGGACAGCCTCTGAAGATCGCCATCGAGTGACAGCCTGAAGGCAACCGCTACGAGAGGACGGGGTTCACTGAAAGCTTATGAATTAACAGGGAAAGCAATCTCTATATATCCCTATTTATTGTGCAGATACAATAATTTTAATAAATAAATACACCCATATCACTCTCTTTCTGACAACTATCATCCTCTCCGGCTGTGGTTCCATCCCCACGCATAGCCCGCCGGCACTGGTTGGGGTGGAGGTGGAGGAGCTCACCGAATCCGAAGATCCGGGCGAGATGATCAAGGTGGCGAACCGGTACTCTACCTATTCCGTGCCCCTCGATAAGCAGCTGGCCGCCTTCAAGCTGGCCCAACGGGCCTACCTGATTGACCGGGCGAGCCGGGACGCAGCCCTCACTCTCGCCAGGAGCGCGCTGCGACTCTCCGGGCTAATATCTAACGAAGAATGGAAGTACGAGATTATCAGCAAGGGGTACGAGGCCGGGGTCAGGGCCAGGGGTGAAGGAGATGATCCTCTGGCCGCCTATTATTTTGGAGCTCTCCTGGGGCTCTTGATTGAGGAAGAAGGTCTCCCCGCGGCGGGCGAACTCCCCCGGTTTGAGGAGGCGATGCGGAGAGCGGCGGAGAAGCCGGAGACGGATCTAGGAGGCCCTTTGCGAGCGCTGGGGATGCTCTATCTCCGGGCCCCCGCCTGGCCGGCCGGGGTCGGCGATCTGGAACTCTCCCTCGAGATGCTAGAGAGAGCCGCCCGGGATTATCCGGGCCATCCAGAGAACCACCTATTTTATGCTTACGCCCTGGAGGAAGACGATCAGACCAATGAGGCGCGCGAGGAATTGAGAAGAGCGTCAGAAGCCATCGGCAACGGCCATTGGGGGGATTTCGCGGACCGGTGGCGAAAAGAGATCCAACAATTCCGGGAAGAGCTGGATAATTAACCTGATAAGCACAAACTACCCTTAGAGGTCCAGTTTTATACCTAAAACTGGGCCTTTAAAAGCTGAGAGATGCCTTGAATATACGTTCCTTTTTTATTTGCAGTATGTTGCACAGGTCCAACCCCCACACCCCCCCACACCCCTAGTAAGCTTTCAGTAAACCCCGTTGTCTTATGCTTCATCCCGATTTTCCGTGGTGGCCTCGGACACTGTAGCCGCGGTCGTTGACCGCGGCCCCTGTCATCCG
>Ga0208771_1000526_pt1 | contig 23159 bp, 42 predicted proteins | sample AntAceMetag02UKX_FD_184775 | JGI IMG/M metagenome (GOLD analysis project Ga0208771, IMG submission 184775) | Saline lake microbial communities from Ace Lake, Antarctica - Antarctic Ace Lake Metagenome 02UKX (SPAdes) (version 2) | ecosystem: Environmental > Aquatic > Non-marine Saline and... | reverse complement strand
ACAAGAGGCCACTTATCAGAAGATCAAAGATGATAAGAGAAACATTATAGCAAAGGAGAATAACCTTGAAGATATTGATGAGGAGAAAGAGAAAGATCCTTTTAATATCATTTACAAAGCATTGATCAAGGGAAGTATAAAGAACACAGCAATGCTTGATGGGATGTTATTGGCACATGATCTAAATGTTGATACAACTAAACAAAAATTAAGAAAGCAATTGAAGAGGGATAATAAATCAACAAAGATCATAACTTATTATCATGACAGCGAGGAGGCCAAAGTAGTTTTAAAGAAAGAGAGGCAGAAGAATGAATTGGATGAGTTGATTGCAAAGGTGAGAGAGAATAGTAAATGAGATTATTGTTACTCAATAGGCAGAACAATACAATTCATTGGGAGGAGGATGATAATTGGCAAACCTGCCTTTGATTTGGTGAGAATAGATATTCCAACCACCCTTTAAAATTTTGCCAATAACAAAATAAAATTAAAATGATAAGAGAATTTGCAGAGTATTTAATGGGCAAGGGATTGGCAGAGAGAACAATGAAAGATTATCTTTCTCTATATAGGAGTTTTGAAAAAGGATTGGAAGAAGAAGATCTCACACAGAGTTATATTAACAGATTTTTAATTACACACACTTCAAACAAAACAAGATCCTTTGTTAATAACCTTTTTACTTTCCTCAATATCACCCATCTTAATGTGCCAAAATTCACAGGGAGAAAACCTAAAAGGAAACATAGATCTATTTCTCCACAGGAAATCAAGGTGTTAAGAGCATGGATCTATTCTAATAAACACATCAAATATTTAATTTGTTTAGATCTTTCTTTCCTTTGTGCATTAAGGAAGGCAGAAGTTTTGGTGATCAAGATTAATGATTTTGATATTAAAGAATGGGCAGGAGATCAAACAAAACATTGCAGGTTATTAATTCATGGAAAAGGCCAAAGGGAAAGATTTGTTCCGGTTAATCCAAGCATGATGAAAAGGATCATTAATTTTATTGCAGAGAAAAATTTAAGCATGGATGATAATCTCTTTAATTTCAAAAGAAATTCATGGCAAAATGTTTTCTTTGATGCTGTTAAGGAAACAATGGATCATCATTATACCTTGCATGATCTCCGGAGATCAAGAGCAACAAAATGGTTAAGGGAAGGAGTTGATCTTTCAAGAGTTAAAAACCGACTTGGCCACTCTTCTGTTTCCACAACCCAATTGTATATTAATTTAGATGAAGAGAAAGAGTTTGATGCATGGGCAAAGGAATATTAGAAACATTTAAAAGGATCTCCTCAATAAAATAAAAAGGCGACAAGGGGAAAGTGCCATGAGTTATACAGGATTTTCCACCTTGTCTTTATAATAAAATAATAATTCTTATTTAAATAGTTTATTCAACTGAAATAATCCTTAAAGAATCAACCATTTGTTTCACTTTTGGAGAAAAGGCCTGAACTACATTAAATCTTAATTTCTTTCCAAGAAGATCATTTGGTGATTTAATCCCTGCATTTTTAACAAAAGTTGAGTTTGTAACATTTAAACTCATCTTAAATTTTATACCTTCACTTTCAAGCACTAACATAGGCCTTTGATTTTCTTCATCTAATTCAATTTTAATACAAACAAATTCATGTTTCTCACTTTTTACATTTTCAACTCTTAAAAAATTAGATCCAAGAAAACCATCCCAATTTTCCAATTCAGATTGTTGTGTCATTTTTTATACCTCCTTTTCATTTCTTTTAATTTCCTGTCTTAAAGACATTGAAATATAGTGGGTGATTTTTATATAATTATTGGTTATTATATAATTATCAACATATAACTATGGATTATTATCCAATCCAAACCCCAAACCATTATTATATTGCATATTTCCCTGTTTATAGCAATTACACACAGCACCATCATTCTTTGCCTCAAAATACCCCACAGGATCTTTAAGGCACTCCTTTGAATTGCCTTTCATAAACCCCACTATCCAAATCATGAATATGATCAAGGAAATGATCAAAACAAAATATAATAAATCAAATAATCTTTTTTTGTTCATGTTTGTTTAATAATTCCCAAATTTCAGATAAGATTTTGTTTTCCTGATCCCTTAACTTTGAATATTCCTTGAAAAGTTGAATTACTCTTTCTTTCTCATTCATTTTAATGATGAAAAGCATCTCTCCTCATTTGTGATTTTCTAATCTCTGCACTCTTGATCCTTTCTCTTTCCAATGCTTTTTCATGATAGATTCTTTCTGTTTCTCTCTTATAAGCGAGTTCTTCCATTTTCAATTTTTGCTTAATCTTAATTGCATCTACTTGCATCTTAATCAACTGCTTTTTCTCTTCAAATGTTTGTGATGGAATAACTTTCTTACTTTTTTTTGATTTCATCTTCACCACTTGCCTTATGGATCAAGGAATTAAGGAAAAATAGATGATCAGAGATTTGGTTTAATCTGTGGATCAATTCCACTCTAAAAACTCCATCATTCTGTAAAAGTTCAACTTCTTTTGCCCTTTCTTCTGCCAACTCCTCTTCGGATAATTTCTTTTCCGGTTTCTTGATCTTTTTCTTTAATTTCTTCACAGGCCTTTCCTCTTCTGATTCTTCTTCGGTTTCCTCCTCTTCATCCTCATCTTCTGTTTCTTCTTCTTCTTCCTGCTCTTCTTCTTCATCTTCTTCTTCTTCAAGATCTTCCAATTCTTCAACAGGTTTCTTTTTCTTCTTCATTTTTTTTATAACTTTGCTTAAATTATCTGCCATTTAATCTATACCTCCTTTCATCTCTATTTTAACTTTTTCTAAAATATAAATCATTTCCCTTATTCTTTTATTGGAATTTCCATTGATCAATAACTTTTTCTTAATCTCAATATCACTCATTCCTTCCTTAATTGCATTCATGCACCATTCAACATCCTTTTCTTTGTATTTCATCCGGAAGATCTTATATTTCATAACAAGAGTTAAATTTGGAATAAAGTTTTTCATGATCCTATAACAGAAATAAATAATCCCTCCGGCCATAAAAACATAAACCATCATCTGAATGATTGGAGTTATAACATTTGTAACAATGCTCATTTAAACAACTCCTCTCCCATTTCTTCTTTAATTATTTTTATGATTGGAACACTTCCCATCTTAAATTTTTTTAACAATTCCATCTCAATATTTTTAATTGATTGTTTTAGATGTGTAACATTTATTTTCCTTAAATCACATTCCCCACAAGCACAAGTTAATCCTTTGGGAATTTCCTCTATTTGATCACTCAAACTCATCTTAAATATTCCTTTTTTAATTCATCAATGATCAATTCTAATTCTGTGATGGTTTGGCCAATCAATCCCTTATCCATTTCTTCAAAATCTTTAATTACTGCAATATCAAATTCATTATTTGTTAAAAGGATCTTCATTTCTTCCTCCAAAACATTAAGAATGGAAGAAGTGTCGGAACAACTCCAACTTCTTTCTCACCAATGCACTTAAAATTACTCATCACTTTGGATGTGGCCTCTAAATTTGCAACTAACCCACCGATCCTTTCAACAAGGTTTCCCCATTGCCAAAATGTTACAATCATAAGCATTGTTACAATAATATAAAATAACAAATGCACAATCATGTCTTTGTATTTTTCCCAAAATCCTTTATTAATTAATCTCTGTTCGAGGATCTGCCCTGTTGCAATCCTCTGTGTTCTCATGTCTTGTTGAATAAATTTAACTCCGGCCTTCTTTTGAATATTATTAACACATTCTATTTCAAAATTAATCCACTCACCATCTTCTCTTTCTTCATGTGGATATTCATTCGGTGCAGAGGTTTTTGTTGCCGGTGCAATAAATTTCTTGATCCCTTTAATAAACCATAAATTATCACCTGCCTTTGAAATTGGAATTGATTTTGCAAAATAAGTTGCTTGTTTATAGTTGATCCCATTAATTGATTTATATAGAGGGATTCTAAATTTATATTGCTTTGAAGTGATCCTCCAATAAATTATCCATCCAATAAGGCCAAAAACTATAAACACAATTGCAAATAACATCAAAGCATTTCCAATTGCACCCACACCAATATCAAATTCTGAAAAGGGATTTATACTTGAAATATCAACCATTTATTTTTTTATTCCTCCTTTATTTCAGGTTTGAAAGTTTTTCCACACTTCCGACATTGCCAAACACCTTCTTTTACTTTAAAATAAACAAAGGCACTATCACAATGCAAACACCTTATCTTTTCAAACTTTTTTTCTTCTTTTTCCATTTTTTTCTTTTTTATTTAATTTAGGAAGTTTATTTTCCTTTTTGAACATTGGATCTACTTTTGGAATTTCAAATTTTGGAATTTCTGCTTTTAGATCTATTCCCAACATTTGTTGAAGTTGATCTCCTCCGGCAATATCCCCAAATCTATTTTGAATTGATCCCAACATTTCAACTGCTTTTCCTTGCATTCCTGCAACAATATTTCTTGCTTTTTGATTAACCTTTTGATCATGATTTTTTTTAAAACATGTAAAATGGAAATAATGTCTTTGTTCTAACTTCGGAGAAATAGTTGAAAGAATAACATACTTATCATCTTTGTGGATCTCACCACCACATTCATCACACTCTTTTTTGCCAACCATATATTACACACACACTTTTTATTTATATACTTTGTGGTTTTAACCCGATACATTCATTATTATGCAATGATCATAAACACCCTTACAAAATTGCTCACTCATTTGATTTATAAGAAGTATTATTATTAAAATTATTAAAAATAAAAGCAAAATACCAATTAAAATTTCATTGAGATATTTCATTTTATAATATTTGAAAGTAATCCAAATATTTTCCACATTCCCATAACTCCCAAAAAAACAACCATAAACTTATCAAAAAAACTTTCAAAGATCCATGATGCTTTTAAGTTATCACTAAAATGTTTTTTCTTTAATTCCAAAATAGATTTTCTTTCTGTTTCTAAACTCATTCTTGATCACCCTCTTTCTCATTTACAGAAAATTGTTTTTGGCCTTGATCTCTGTTATATTTCTCACAATTTGATAATGCCAAAAGGATTGAAGAAATCTCTCTATAAGTTGACAACCATTTTTCCGGAGTTTTAACTTGAACAATCTTAAATCTTGGATTTGTTGTTGTCTTGCAATACTCCGGCAATTTTATTTCAATTTTAATCATGCAACACCTCCAATAAAAAACAAAGCAACATAAACTGCATAAAGAGGCAATATGAAAGCAATTTCTTGATCTTCTTTGTATTTCAGGATATATCTAAAAGTCATTTTATAGGCCATCCCAAATAAAACAATCATTAAGATCAAAGCAAAAAACATCTGAATATTTATGATCATTAATCCAATTATTGTTATAACCTTAATATCTGCAATTCCTCCAATAAAATCTGCCTCATATAAAAACCATGCAAAAACAAAGGCCAAAACTCCAAAGGCAAAAGAGATCAATCCAATTTCAAACCTCCAAAAATGCACCATTAAAGAGGCAAACAAGATCCCTGTTAAGAAAACTGATGGAACTTTTTTAAATTTCCAATCAATAACTGCAACAACTCCCAAGAGGAATAATAAGATCAAGGAAAGATCAATCATAATTCCAATAACCTCACATAATAAGTTAATTTATTTATATGCCATCTATTTGCAAGAGTATGTAATCCCAAATAAAGCATTGGATCATAACCTGAAAATCTCAAATTTAAACACCACTCCATTAATTCTCTCTCCGGAATTTTACTTTCAACCATCATTTTAAATCACTTCCCATAGATTAAAAATTATAAAAAGGATATAAAGCATCCCTGCAATTAATAATCCAACTGAAATTGTTAAATTTTCTTGATTCATTTTGCATCCTCCGGTTTATTAAAATAATCAAATTTTTCATAATATCTTATTTTATAATCTTTTAATAAAATTCCAACATCATCAAGGATCTCTCTTCTTTCTTCTCTCTTATGAACTTCATTTAAAATTTCCATTTTGTTTTTAATTATCAACCAATCCTCAATTTGTTTCATTTTTTTTTATTAAAGATTTTTTAATAAGATCAACAACTGCATCATTTAGGGTTATTGTTCTTGGAACACCCAATTTGAATTTATGCCATATTTTCTTATCAATTTGAAGAGTTAAGGGATTTATGAGTTCTGTCATTGAAATTAAAGTAAAAAGTAGTTTATAAATGTTGATTATAATAAATTACTATTTTTAAGTTAATATAAATCTTTAAATAGAAGTAAAAGTTTGAATTATTACAATGAGGGATGTATGGATATATTGGGAGGGAAAAAGTGTTTTTCTTATTTTAAAAAATAAAAGGAGATATAGTGGAAAAATTATTGAAATTGATATTTCCGGATCTCCTATAATTTGGATGATTTTACTTGATAAGTTTCAAAAAAGGATCATGTTTAATGTTGAAGAGATTGAAACAATACAGGAGGAAAAAGAGTTATGAATATTTTTTTAAAAAGATGTGAGAAATGTGGAGGGGGCTTAATTGTTCAGAAGAAAGATGTTGAGTAGAAAGGATTATCTTGAATATAAAAAAGTTGTAAGAACTAAAAATATGATTAGGATCTCTAAGGCATTTTTAGTTTTGGTTTTGGTTTTTCTCTCCATAATTTTGATTTATAATTTTGATTTAGAATTTACTCCCTCTGTAGATATGAATGATGTTGTTAAAAGTGAAGCTTATTTAAGTGGTCCACAATGTGAAAACTTATCCTTTCAAAAAACTGCGATATGTCTAAATGAGTTTGCGAGAGATAATTTTTTTTATAATGTAACTGATGATGCTTTGACGTTAACAATCCAAGATATGATGGCAAGAGGGGGGGATTGTAGAGACTGGATAAATTTTTATGAGAGATACATGAATCATTACGGGTTTAATGAAACACAGAGAGTTAGAATATTTGTTGAGAAAAAAGAAGATGTTTCATCATATCATGTTTATTTAGTTGCAGGTCATTTATCTGGTTATTGTAATATGGATCTCCAGGATTTAGAATGTTACCAATATGTAAATGATGAGGGAGAGGTTAAAAGTGGAAGAGAAAAAATTAAATCAACTTGAAGAGGATGCTGTGAAATCCAGCATGTTATCAAAAGAGGATGCTAAAGATATTAAAGAATCAATCAAAGGTGCAAAAGAATTTAATAAAAGAGTAAAATATGAGCAGGAGAAAGAGAAGATTGATGAAACAAAGATCTTGCTTGGAATTGCCTTTGAAAAGATTGTTGCAGTTCTAAAAAAATATATCAAATTAAAAGAGGAATATTATGAATTAGTTGCAGTTTGGATCATTGGCACTTATTTTATGAAAGATTTTGAAACATACCCTTATTTGTTCATAAATGCCCAAAAAGGATCAGGAAAGACAAGATTGCTTAAATTAATTGAAAAATTAGTAAATAAAGGGGAACTTCTTGTTTCTATGAGGGAGGCAGTTCTTTTCAGGATTGCAACACCGGAAACAACTATTCTTATTGATGAGTTGGAGAATTTGGATAAGAAAGAGAATTATGCTTTAAAGGAACTCCTCCATTCCTGCTATAAAAGAGGATCAAAAGTTTATAGGATGAAAAAGAAAGGAGAAGATTATATTGCAGAGGCATTTTTTCCCTTTTGTTCAATGGCCATTGCAAATATCTCCGGAACAGATGATATTTTAGGGGATAGGTGCATAACAATTAGATTGGATAAGTCATCAGACAAGGCCTATTCTTCAAGACAAGAAGATTTTGAAAGTTCTCCATTAATTAAGAGTATTAGATTAGATTTTGAGCAGATTCAGTGTAGTAATGTAGATTGGTGCAGTTCTATATATACGATAAGGGGATGGAATTCATACATAGATTTAGTATATAATAATACTACATATAATACATTATATACATATAATACACCTAATATAGAGGAAAACACACCATTAAATGATAGTGTAGTTAGTGTATTTAATAGAATAGCAAAAAGTGGCATCACAGGGAGGCCTTTGGAACTTGTTTTTCCCTTATTAATTGTATCTTTGATGCTAAATAAGGATATTTTTGAAAAAGTTTTGAAGTTTTCAAAAGAGTTAATGGATCATAAATCAGAGGATGATATAACAGAAAGTGATGATGTTTCTTTGATTGATTTTGTGAGCAAAATGAGTTCAGAGATGGATTATGGGAAATTTAGGTTTGTTCATGAATTAACAGATAAGTTCAGGTTTTTTCTTGGAATTAGAAAAGAAAGAGAGCAAGAGAATATAAATCCAAAATGGGTTGGGAGATCATTAAAGAGATTGGGTTTAGTTATTGATAAGAGAAGATTAAGTGCAGGAATAGAAGTTAAATTGAATGTTAATAAGGCAGTTAAAATGTTGGAAAGTTCAAAATAAAAGGAAATGTGGAGATCCATCATTAAATATGGGGTATTTTCAGGATCTCCGATTACTTGCTTTGGAATCTTTGGAGAATATTATTATTTTCTCTTTCTTAATTTATAGACTTTCCGAATGACATCATCTTTTCCTCTAACCCTTACAGGTTTATATCTTGGGTTTCCTTTCTTCTTTGCATTTCTTAACTTTTCTCCTATAACCCCACATTGATTTTTGATATTTCATCTGAATTGTATTTTTTCCACCTTATTTATTAGATCTTGAACATAATTTTCCTTTTGTTTTAATTGTTTCTTGATCTTAATAGCAACAACATCTGCGAGGATCTTATCATTTGCCTTGCTTATTTGGATTTCTTTCATGCAAACTTTCCCTCCCTTTTTAATAATCTTTCCAATACAGCATCATAGGATTTTAATTTTTGCTTGTCTTTCTTTTGCTTTAAAAGATCTAATATCTTTTTGCTTACTCTGATCGGTTTATTATAATTCTTTGCCATTTTAATATTTCCTCTTCATTAATTTTTTTCTAATATAATCTTTTGCACTTTCTCTGTTTTTGAAGGATCTTGATCCTCCTTTGTTAAAAACATGAGTAACTCCGGTTAATCCATCACCCAAAATTAAATTCTCTTTTGTTTTAACATTCCAAAAACTTGCTTGATCTCTTTTTCGGATCTCTTCCAATTTTTTTTGAGTTTTAGATCTAACCCATTCCGGATTTTTTCCTTTCATCCTTGCATAAAAATCTGCATAAGTATAAGTTTTTCCTTTTATTTTTATTTTCTTCATGCCTACATGATGCATACATTATTTATAAACCTTTCTAAAACAAGATAACCTCCCTCAAAATAAGAAAAAGTTGGGGAGGCAAAAGAGGTGAAAATGAGTTTATTTTCTGTGAATTATCTTATGACATTTTTGGCACAATAAAAGGCAATCTTTTATTTCCTTTGTGTCATATTTTTTATGATGAATTTCTAATTTATTTTTTGATTGGCAAAACATACATTCCCCATATTTTTTTAAAAGGATTGGAAAATGATTTCTTGTGCTATATTGTTGTGTCCTTTTTATTCTGTTATATCCTTTTAATTTTCTTCTTTTTTGATCATATTCTTTTTTCTTTTCTTTGTTCTTTTGATCATATTCTCTTTGTGCTTTTAATCTTTTTTCTCTATTTTTATAATAATATTCTAATGATTTTTCTTTTTTCATAGTTCTATAAAGTGACATCACTTTATAAAACTAATTAAGGGTGTTAAGGGTGATTATAAAAAAATAAAGGAGAATGCCTTTATAGGCATTCCCTATCAAAAATAAATAAATAAACTAAATAGTTTGGGTTTATGCAGATCCACCGGTCATAAGTCCTGATCCTCTTATTGCTGTTATAATTATAACCGTCAATAAAATTAACACAACCATTGCACCGATCACAATAAAGATGTCATACCAATCTGTTACTGAACTAATACTTGATGTTGTATCATTGATCACACCAATTGCTGTTGCATCATCTGTTGCAGTTTGAAGTTCTCCACCCATTAGGGCAAAGATCATCACAAGCAAACCGATCACAAAAAGCATTGTAACTAATGATAATAAGATTGTTAATCCTGCAACACCCTTATCTTGTCTTAAATTACTAAATTTCATATTTTAACCTCCTTTATAAACTCTATATAAGAATCAATCACCATTCAATACACACACAAAAAGGATTTATAAAATATCCTGAACACTATATCCACTTTCAACAACATTTATAAATAATATTAATTTTAAAATATTATGCTTGAAAAAAAAGAATATTACAAAGAATATTATCAAAAAAACAAAGAAAAATATAAAAAAAGTGTTAAAAAATATCAACAATCTGAAAAAGGAAAAAAGAAGATTAAGGAATATCAAAAAAAATATAATCAAATGCCAAAAGTAAAAGAAAGAAGAAGAAACAGGGAAAAGAATAATTATGGCACACAAAAAAGAATATCACAAACAATTAATAGACAAATAAGGCAATGTATTTTACTTTTTATAAAAAGAGGTTTTCTTAATTTAATGCCAATAACAATCACAAAATATAATCTTTTATATGGAATTGATTTGCAAAAAATTATTAATCACTTAAAACCTTTTCCAAAAGATTTGAAAAATTATGATATAGATCATATTATTCCTCTTATAAAATTTGATTTAACAAAAAGAGAAGATATTAAAAAAGCATATTCTTTAAAAAATTTGCAGATTATAACCAAAAAAGAAAATAGAAAAAAAGGAATAAAATCAATCTTTTTTATGGAAAAGAATCGTTATAGAAATCTCTTTCTCCATCATATTTTTCTTTCTTTTTTTCTTTCTTTTCTAATTTTCTTTTGATAATCATTTTTAAAAAATTAATACTTTTTCTTCTTTCTCTTTCATATTCATTCTTTGTTTTTCTTATTTCTTCTTCAATATCCATTTAACTGCCTCTCTTATCAAATAAGAGCATTGCTGTGGAGATCAAGGAAAGAGCAATTATTATTCCAAAGGTTACTCCATCCACAAATCCAATGATCCAAAACAAGATCCCAACCACTAAACTTGCATAACTTCCAACTGCAAAAGCACCCAAGAAATCATCATCATTTTTAGATCTTAAATATCCCATTAAGAAGATCACAAATATTGCAACCATTAACATCCTTGAAACCCAAAAATTTGTGGCATTATTAATAAATTCAAGAAGAGAAATTATCCCTCTACTCGCATTTATAGTAGTTGGAGAATCGTATGCCATTTAAATCAACCCTCCTTGTTTATTTATTTGTTCCATTTTGTTATTACTCATTTTTAGTGAATTAATCCCCTTTTCTTAATAGACTCCAAATTCCAAGAATAAGGACTAAATTTAATATTGCCAATATTGTGTGAGTTACAACTTCCGGCACTCCCAAAAGATTTTTGGAAACTTTTGCTAATAAATTAAATGGAGTTGTGATCACTCCAATAATATCTCCGGCCACTTGAAACACTCCGGAGGCATCATCAACATCATCAACATCTCCACTTTCAAATCTTTCTCTGAAATTCTCTGTGTCTTGATCTGCTGTTAATAATTCTTGTTCTTGTTCATCAATGGCTAATGCACCTTGTGTTGCCTCTTGCATTTTTTCATCTGAAACACCATAACTGAAACCCATTTCATATATTGCTGTAACTATTAAAACTGCAAACAATCCAAACAAAAGGAAAGCAATTGTTGTGTTCTTGAAACTATCTGATGCCACTTATCTGTTCCTCCTTGTTAATTTCCAAATAATTATTCCACCTGCAATTAAAAAGTAAATCAAAATGCTTACTCCTGCTGTTGTTCTATAATCAACCAATCCAAGCACCATTGCCAAAAACATTCCCAACATCAAGAATAAGATTGTTGGTGATCCTTCCGAAACTGCCATTAATCCAAGAGCAAGAATAATCAATGCACCCAAGAATAAACTTAAAGTTGTTCCAAAATATGTTCCTGCTTGTTCATCAAAATCAATCCAACTTGAAGTTAAGAAAGTTCCATCTTGATCTATTGTTGCAAAGAAACTTGTGTTTCCACTAATTGTTGGCACAGAAATATATAATTCATCTGTTACTCCTGTTGATGTGTTTGATCCAATTATTTCATAAGATCCATCACTTGTCAATTTATACACACTCAAATTAAAAGTTGATGGAGATGTCAAAACATAAGTTAAATTAACAATTCTTGTTGAAGAATATGAATTTAAAGTGTAACCACCATTATCAACAAGATCCCAATCATCTGTAAATTCTTGAAATCCTCCACTCTCTTCCAATTGGATCTCACAAGGAGTTGTTTGGCACAATGCTGTGTAAGTTGAAGAGGTATAAAGGATTGTTCCATTTTGAGAAACTATAAAGTAATAGATCACATCCTCCTCAACAAGATGAACAATTGTATCTCCATTATCATTTTGTTTGGATCTTTCAATTTCTCTGAACACTCCTTCTCCAATGTATTTTCTAAAAGTATGAACAATCACTTCTGAAACTGAAAGGCCATCTTCATCAAAATAATTAAACAAGAAACTTGTGCTATCTACACTTAATAAATCATATAAGTTTATTGTTCTATTTGTTAAGGAATTAAAAGTGTCTTTGTTATTATCAACAATCCCTTGATCTAAAAAGAAAAATTCCCAAACATGATCTGTGCTTTCAAAACCAATTGTGTAATCAATTGTGAAATTTGTATTATTTAAAACTCCCTCCGGCACACAAACCAATGCATCCAAATCTTCTGATGCTGTTTGATTATTAATCCAAGAATTGTGATAATCCCAACTGCTTGATCCTGATGTTAAAGTTAAATCAATTTCAACACTTGCACCTGCTGTTGCATTTACAAAATCATTATCTTCTTCATCAAACAAACTCATATTAATTAAAACAATTGGAAAGGATGAACAATCATCAAAATCAACAGAGTAAATTGTAAAATTATCAAGGGTTGTGGATCTGTTATCAACCAAAGTATCAATTGTATAATTCCAATAATAATTAAAATTATTTCCTGAATAATTCCCCCAACCATCAGGAATAAATAAAGAATAATTAAAATGAACATAATTTGTAAAAGGATTTGTGCTGTCCGGATCATACCTTGTGTTGTTGATCCACAAATATGCTGTTGTTGTTGGAATGCTTGTTGAATTAACATAAAGATCAAAATTAATTGTTCCTGTTTCTCCTGTTGCATCCGGAGAATGATAATTATTTGAAGAAACAAAATTAATAAAAATTGATTTTGATCCTTCTGTTTCTAATCCAAAAGAATCATTTACATAATAATTAATTAATTTAGATCCTTGTGTTTCCCATTGAGTGTAAATTGTAGAATTGCAAGTGATAATTGTTATTGTTGTATTATCAGAGGAATTATACCAACAATTTTGAAGGTGAATATCTGTTGTTGTGAAATTCCAAGTTGAATTAACCGGCAAGGAAAAAGTTGTTAAGTTTGTTAAATTATTTAAAGAGGAGATCACCGGAGAAGTTGTATCAACCGTAAAAGTATAATTTGATGTTCCATAAGCACACAAATCTTGATCATTACATCCTTGAACATTCCAAGTATAATTGCCATCCAAAAGATCTTGTCCTGTGCATTCTATTTCAACATAAGTTCCATCTCCATCCGAAACAAAACAATCATCGTCTATTGTTCCATTTACAACAACTCTTTTAACCACCTGATCAACACTACCATTCCAAACAATAAAAGTATAATTCTTCCAATCTGTTCCTGTAAGGCCATAAGTCATATTAAATTCAAAGTCGTCCATTTCAACAGAAGAGTTATAATAATTTGTTGGCACATTTAAATTAATTGTTGGTGATGTTTCAAACACATTTATGTAAGTAATTCCAACTCCACTATTATATAAATCTGAAATTTCTGATGCTGTTAAACTTCTATTCCAATAACCAATTTCATCCATTACTCCATTAAAGGAAAATGCCTCTGCACTTCCTATTACTGATGCACCCAATCTCCATCCTCCTGCCGAAGTTCCAGATGGTTGAATGCTTGGTTGGGTTAAGTAACCACCAATTTGTGTTCCATTATGATATAACCACATAGTTGTGGTGTTCCATACAGCAACATAATTGAAATATGCATTATCATTTTGCATTGGTTGTGGGTGTAAGAAATATTGTCCTCCTCCCTCTAATAAAAAACAAATTTGGCTAACAAAATCTCCACAATGTCCAAATAAAAAATCTCCCTCATCTATTCCTGCATCTAAACTTCCCATCATAACATTTGTTGCTGTTGAACTTTTTGCCCATATAGAAACTGTGCCCTCATCCCATGCCATATCCCAAGGCATTACAGCACTTCTTGAAGTTGCAAAAGTGTATGCATTGCCAATTATTCCATCTGTATTAAAATTATCTGAAGGCATAGTCACATTTATTCCTGCCGGAGTTTTTCTATCAATTAAAGTTGTTCCTGATCCAACCTCAAAATTATAATAATGTCGTAAATCTGAATTTAAACTCTCAGTCCAACTTGCCCACTCGTCTATCTCTACCCCATACATATTTGGTATCCATTCCACTTTCTCTCCAACTTCCACCTCTGTAAACAATCCTATAACAACTTTACCCTCTAATAAATCTGCATTTTTATTAAATGCTTTCCACTCTATTACTTCTATTTCTTTAGTTCCGCTTTCCTCGTTAGTACATTTCTCTACTTTTTCTCCATCTAAATCTCCATCTACACAAACTTGTATATAATCTGGAACTTTTACTAATTCTATCTTTTGTAATTTATATTTAATGTTCTTTTGGATCTCCGAGTTCCCTCGTTTTAAATCGTAAGTATCTACAATATCAAAAATCTCATTACCATCATAAGTTCCGAAGTTATCTATTTCATACCAAGCAACTAATCTTTCTTCTCCAGCAATTACTTTAACATCTAAAGGAGAAAGTAAAGTTATATTTACTATTGGAGATCCTAATCCAAACATATTAATAATTTTCATTGTATTTGTATCCTCGTAATAAGTTCCAACATTATCAAATTCAAAGGCAGAAACAAGGCCAATTTGAGCCATGCTAAACATCAAGAGGATCAAGAAAACCTTTGAGGTTGCTTTATATGATGTGTTTTTTTTGTTATTTTTCATTTTTTTGTCAATATCCAAGATATTGTTCCTCCCTTTTTCCCATTCTTACAAACATGATAATTCCCCCTGCAATTCCAACAATTGCAATTATAATTGGAAGTTGTCCGAGTATGAAATTAGATCCAATAAAGTTTGCAAATGTTGATTGCAACAATGTTGTGTTAGATAATGTTTCATAAGCATTGCTCATGGCAACTGCCACAACAATTGCAATTATCACCACAAATATATATGGAATAAAAAAGATTGGTTTTGTTGTAACCATATATGATCCAATAAAGATTGCAATGATCATTCCAAATATTAAAAATACCGAGATCCAATAAAGTGCAGAGAAAGATTGATTTGCTTTTCCAAGAGTATTTTCTAAAACAACAGATGCATTATTATTTCCATCTCCAACCAAATTCATTGTTGGGAGTTTTTCTTCCAACTCTCCATAAACTTGTGTTGTAACATAAATAAAAACTCCGGAGAATAAAACTAAAACAAAAGAAACAATCATAAAGATGAACAAATCACTAAACCCTCCCCTCTTATTTTTTAATGGGATCATCTCATTTTCCTCCCATCAAAATTTATTTTTAAATTAATTTGTTTAATTTCTCCTAATAATTTCTTTTCAATAATATCCCACTCCGGCATCTTAATTATTTCTTGTTGGATCTTTGGAAAACCTTTAAACTTTCCTTGTTTTCTCATAATATCTTCTTGCAACTTCTTCATCCTTTCATGAAACTTAATATCAACTTGCATTGGAGATCTCACCATTTTTTCTTCTCCTTTGCTCTTTTATATGCCTCATCTTCATCCATTCCCCTATCCATCATTCCTTTAATATCATCATTCATGGTGTGGATGTAAAACATCCATACAATTGCCAACATAACCATTGGGAAAAATGCTGTGATTGAAACATAGAATAAAACTTTAAAGATCCCCTCATTTGCAATACTACTCAAAGCATAACCATGTAAAAATTGCCATTCTGCAAAAGTTCCAATAATAAATAAAAGATGAGTTGAAAAGTAACAGGCCAATTTTCCTGATGGATTTTCAAACTTGAATAATCCAACTAAACTTAAAACAAAAAGAATCATTAAAAACCACATAGAATTATTGTGAGATCCTTCAATTGCTGTTGTTAATCCCTCCCCATAATGATTTAATCCAAAAAAAGTTGTTTTTAATCCATACATATTAGAATTATTACAAAGGATCATTAATCCATAATCTCCCCTCTCTGTCAATAGTGTTTCAGGCCGACACATTTGAAAATGATCTTCATGTGGGGTTGGTGTTCCGGCCATCATTATTGTTCCATTATCATTTGTTAATTCCACTCTACATGAAATTTGTGTGCTGTCTGCAATATTCCCACTTGTTTGATTAAAAACAAAAATATGAACACATGCACTTGTATCTGTTTTATAATAATCAACAACATTTGCCTCAATAACAAATCTTTGATCTCCCACAAATTCAGTTGTTATGGGAGGCACAGCACTAACAAAAGAGATCATAAAGATCATACAAAAGAAAAAGATTAAAGTTTTTTTATGCATATTTTCCTGCGATATACCTCATTGGATTTAATATTCCCCTTGTCTTTTGAGATCCTCCGGTGTTGATATTAACTCCTCCACTCCCCATTGGCATACCACTTGATGCTTGTGAAACACTTATCATCTTCCTGTAACTTTCCCTTTCTCTTCCATCTTTTGCTCTTGAATAAGAAGAATGCACAATGTCTGTCATTGCACCGACAAGAGATGCATATTCTTTTCTCTTCTCTTCATTATCCATCCCCAACTCTTCATATTTTAAAAAGATAAGATCATTAAATCTTTTGCCAAAATCTAAAACTTTATATTTCACTTCTTCATCTGTGTAATCTGCAAGAATTGTGTTTCTATTAACATACATGCTTAAAAATTTCATGCATGTTGCAACTCCAAATTTATTCAAAGTGTTTTGTTCCGGTTTTGGATTATCTTTCCAAATCAATTGGCCATTTTCAAAAGAAACAACATCTCCTTTTAAAACATGCTCTGCCTTTTCAAGAATATCATTAAGTTCCAATTGCCATCTTGCAATATCCTCACTTTGTTTTACTCCAAATTGAGAATGAGATGCTTGTGATCTTGGATCATTCATGTTATTTTCCATAACCCTATCATAAGATCCGGTTAATTCATCCTGTTCTATTTCTGAAACTGCTTTAGAAATTTCATTATCTTGAAACCCTTTTTGTTTTAATTCTGTTATATCTTGTTGTGTTAATTGAACAGGCATAATACACTCCTTTTATATCCACTCTATACATTTGATGCATACATTGTTTAAATAGTTTTCTATTTTTTCTTTCATTTAATAATAATTCCTTTTCTTATTTCAAGGCCTGTTAATAATTGTTTTAACTTTTTCCTTGCTTGTTTCTCACTTATGGTTTCCGGTTTTAATCCAATTGCTCTTGCTGTGAAATCCGGAAGATAAGCAAGATCTTGAATTTGTTTCATGAGATCCTTCTTTCTTCCCTTCCCTCCCTTTTTACTTGGAAGAAAAATTGGAATTGTTGGGATCTTTGGCATCTTGGGTTGAAATATTGGAGTTGATTTAAAGGAAGTATATCTTGGGGGGGTGGTTGTTACACCTGAGATTAAATCTGAAACTTGTTTGCTCACCAATGATCCTTTCAAGGAAGTTGCTGTTGGTTGTTTTAATTTGATCTCATTTTTCAAAAGATTGGCCATCTTGAAATCCATTTTTAATCCGGCATCCAACTTTAATTGGGGTTTTAACAAAGAAGAAGAGATCACTCCACTCAATAAACTTGTTTTAACCAATGGTTTTGTTACTACCCCATAGTTTATAAACTGCTTAATGTTGGGAATTACATCAATCTGTGGTGAGGCCACCGATTGTTTAAAAACATCACTCATTTGGGGGGATAATGTTCCTCCATCTGATCTTTCATACATTCCTTTGCCATAAAATTGACTTGTTGATTTAGATGCTTGTTTTGAAACCTGATCAATTTGTTTCATAATCTGATTAACATTTGTTTGAGATGCACCTCCACTATTTTTTATAATGTCTTTTATATTATCCACTTTCCCAAAAGTTGTTGAAAAAGGAGTTTTCTTTCCTCCAATAAATTTCATTCCATAATTTTTCTTTTGAAGATTCACAATCTTTTGAATTAATCTTGTGTTGGATATTTCCACTCTCAAAATCTTATCCGAAGGAAATATTGTTTTTCCTGCGGAAATTCCATAAACATCTTTATATTTAATATTTTCAAATACTTTAATCTTCCCAAGATCTGTTTTCAAGAGATCATAACCTTGTTTTACATTAGATGCCTTCCCTGAAAGAATTGATCTTGAAAGTTGATAATCTTTAAGTGCCAAAGGAGAAGATCCTCTTTTTAAAAATAATTCTACTTTTTCAAGATTTTGTAAAGCAAATTGTTTTCCTTTTATAGTTATTAATTTTCTTTCAAAAGTATCAATTGTTTTTATTGTTCTTGCACCTCTTGTTTTAATTCCTAAATTTTCATAATACTTACTCATTTTGATCACCGGTTGTTTTGTGAGATGCACTTGTTGGCCAAATGCTTTTGTTCCTTTGATCTGAATAAATCCACTCTTCAAATATGTTTCAATAACTTTTGGTTGGATGTATTTTAAAGTTTGAGTTGCTTGATAAGAAGAATAACCTCCTCTCTTTGTTAATAATTTAAATGCCTTTTGATAACCACTTTGTGATGTGAAAGTTGATGTTTTTCCAAATGATCTATAAAGATAAGTTGTTCCTTTCTGTGCTGTTGGCACTCCTCTATAAATCGGTTTTAATCCAAGAAGTTTTCTAAAATTTGTTGTTATGATTGTTCTCCTTCCTGCAACACCAACTTGTGATAATTTTTGATTTTTAAACACAACTCTATTCATATTTTTTAGATCTTTTCCAATACTTTGTGTTGCTCTTAAATCCATTTTTGGAGGTTTAATTGTTTTGAATTTAATTGTTGGCCTCCTTAAATAACTCACTCCTTTTGCACCAAGAGAAATTGTTGAAACTCCCAACATCAATGCACCTGATCCTCTTTCAGAAATTGAAGATTTTGGATCAAACAATTTGGATGCACCATAAGTTCCAAACCCAACATCTAATGCGAGTAAAGAAGAGGCCGACATTGTGCCATACAATGCACCTGCACCATAAATTGCACCTCCGACAATTGCTGTGTCTGTTGGAGAAGTGATCACCTTTGCAACAGATCCTCCCAATCCCAAACCAACAATTTTTAATCCTGCACCTGCACCCTTAATCTTTTTTAAGTAAGGCACATCAAATAATAACTTATCAAGATCTGCTTGATATTCTTTTTGATATTTTGATCCATATTGTTTGAACTCATCTGTTTTGGAATAAACATTAAATGCATCTGTAACTTCTTGCTCTGTTTTTGCATCAAAGAATGCTTGTTTTCCAAGATCACTTCTATAAAATAAACTTGTAATCTCTGATTTTCCTTGTTCTTCTTTTGATGCTTTAAATTCTGTGTATTGATCCAAACCCAATTGCGCAGTAATTTCCCCTTGTAAAACCTTCATTGCCTTTGCATTTAATGTTTCTTGGGCAGTTACTCCGGCCTCTTGAAAAACATCCTCTTCAACCTTTCCAAACTTTAAATTTAACTTTGGCATTGATGCTGTGCCTCCAATATCATAATGCACATTTTCTCTCAAATAATTTCTTACAGGAGATGCCTTCTCAATAGTATAACCAATCCCTGCACTTCCAACATCTTTTCCATAACCAATTAACTTTTTTGTTGGATCAACATATAATGCTGTGATCACTCCTTTTGTTTTAACTTCTCTAAAAGGTTGAACAAAAATATTCTCTCCAACATCTAAAACTTTTTTATACCATCTTTGATCATCCGGAGGAGTTGGATCTTCAAATTCAACTTTGGGAAGATCTTTTAAAAAATCTTGATATTGTGCCTTTCTCTCTGCATCCATTTCTACACTTGATTTAAATGTGGTTGTTGCTTTGGAAATAATTGCTCTTCTTGTTTTTGGATCAAGAGTTTTTGAGATCACAACTTCTTTTCTTATCTCTCCTGTTGCTGTGTCTTTTGTTGTTTGTTTTCTTACTTCTCCAAGATCTAAACCATAAACTTGTGGAGTTGCAGAAAAAGATGTTGTTAATCCTGCTCTCAATGTTGAAACAACATGTTGGGGAATAGTTGATGGATCACCGGCCATTGCTTTTTGCACTTCTCTAAATTTCCTTTTTGTTTCTGATGATGGATTTAATCCAAGAAAAAATGGTTTTCCTCTTCTATATTGATTATAATCATTAAAAGCACCTTTCCAACTTTGCACCTCTGCTTGTTTCTCTTTTGCCACTTCAAATTTTTTATATTCAGAAGTTTGTTTTAATGCAGATGGCGACATGAAATTCTTTGAATATTCCTGATCAAGAGAATTATAAATTTGTTCATAGTTTTCAAGGTTTGCATTATCCAATTTTACTTTTGCATTTTTCAATCCTTGATTATATGCCTCAATCTTTTTTCTTTCTCTTTCATCTGCTTGAAAAGATCTCACCCTTGATGATCTTGTTGGCCTTTCTGTTGGTTGATCTGCCAATAATTGTGTGGATAACTTTGCCATGCTTACATGATGCATACAACATTTAAATATTTATGCTTTTAAAGAAACATTTATAAATAAATAGTGTGTGTATAAAATATAAGATGGTGTTTAAAGCAAAAGGATCAATTAATGTTGAAGAGGGTGGTGTTCATACCGGAACAGAGGCATGGAATATTGCTCAATATTTTACAGGTTATGCAATTGCTCTTCCATTAAAAGATTTAAATGATCTTGAAGATGTTGCAAGGTTTGGATCTGTGAGATTGGATGATGATCTTGTGATGAGTGATGATCAAATTGATAAGAGGAGGGCAGATGCAGTTAAAAGATATTGGCAGAAATTAAGGCAGATTGTTGCAGACACTTTGTTTAAAGTAAAATTTAAAGACAAGGAGGAGGCACAAACAACATTAACATATTTGCAAAAGATCCCTCCATTTTTTGATGCCTTATTATCTGTTAATTCCGACACTATAAACCATGAAGATAAGATCAAAGTGAATGAGGAATTTTTAATCACCCTCCTTGATAAGTTGGTTGAAAAAAAACAAGCATACCTCTCAATTCTTGATAAGGCCGGATTAATTTTCAGAGAAACAGATGAAGTAAATTTGGATCAAATGACTTCTGAATTTGTGCAGGGAGGTTAAATGAAAAAACAAAAATGTGAGAAATGTGGGAAAGCAATCATAGGCCATCCAAATTATTTTCATTGCAGGAAGTTATGCCATAAATGTTTGAATCAAGAAAAATATAAATTAGATCATCCAAAGATCCGGCAGGGTTGGTTGGATAAGTATTTGAAATGAAAACAAATATTGTTTCTTTTGGTGCAGGGCAAAACTCAACTGCAATGATTATCATGATGAAAAATAATGGAATCAAGATTGATGAAATAATATATTCAGAAACAGGCAATGAGATGCCACAAACATACATCTTCTTAAAAGAATTTAAAAAATGGTGTTTAAAAAATAATTTAAAATTTGTGGAAGTAAAAAGTGAGTTGGGAAGTGTAAAAAGTTATTATGAAGAAAAAAAGATAATTCCTTATAGGATGTTTAGATCCTGCACAGATAAGTTCAAAGTCCGGCCAATAAATAAATATCTCAAAGAAAAATATAAGGATCAAGAAATAACTATTTTTATGGGAATTGCAAATGATGAAGTTAAAAGAGCAGAAAAGATGATTAACAAAAAGAAGATCCAATATAAATTTCCTCTAATAGAAAAAAAAATTGACAGGGAAGGTTGCATCAAGATCATTAAAGAAGAAGGATTATCAATTCCTGTAAAATCCGGTTGTTATTTCTGTCCTTTTCAAAGTAAAAAAGAATGGGTTAAATTATATAAAAAATATCCGGATCTATTTGAAGAAACAATTTTATTTGAAAAAAATGGAAGAGCATACCCCACAGGCACATTCATGGGAAATATCACATTAGAAGATTTTAAAAAAGCATTAAAAGAGCAAACAAAATTATTTCCGGAAGATGTTGCTTTAAGTAAATGTGCATGGTGTCATACTTAAAATGAAAACAATATTGTGGAGTTTGAAAAGATTAGTGAATGCAATTTGTGATCGATTATTAAATCAATTTGATGTTTTTATGGTGATTGAAGGAAACAGAGGATTGGGAAAATCAACATTGGGTTATAAATTAATGGTACTTGTCCGAAGAGAAATGCAAAGAAGAGAAGTAAAAGGTTATAAATTTATTCCAAGAAATGATCTTATCTATTCAAGGAAAGAAGTTTTGAAATTTTTTCATAAATGGCAACACTCCGGCATGGCAGATGAAATGATTAATGTGACTTTCAACAGAGATTTTTATAATGAAGATCAAAAGGATATTATTAAAATGATTAACATGAACAGAGATCATAATAATTTCTTTGTTGCATGTGTGCCACACTTTAAAACATTAGATTCACAGATCAAAAACTTATGTTCCATGAAGATCTCCATTCTCCGAAGAGGAGTTGCAATTATTCAAACTCCAAACAAAACAATTTATTCTCCGGATATTTGGGATGAGAGAATTAATGAGAAGATTGAAAGAGATTGGTTGAAGGGAGGAATAAAGAAACCAAGATATTCCAGACTTACAACTTACAGAGGATTTGTTAATTTCCCTAAACTAACAGAGAAACAAGAGGCCACTTATCAGAAGATCAAAGATGACAAGAGAAACATAATTGCAAAAGAGAATAACCTTGAAGATATTGATGAGGAGAAAGAGAAAGATCCTTTTAATATCATTTACAAAGCATTGATCAAGGGAAGTATAAAGAACACAGCAATGCTTGATGGGATGTTATTGGCACATGAT
>Ga0208771_1000523_pt1 | contig 23266 bp, 16 predicted proteins | sample AntAceMetag02UKX_FD_184775 | JGI IMG/M metagenome (GOLD analysis project Ga0208771, IMG submission 184775) | Saline lake microbial communities from Ace Lake, Antarctica - Antarctic Ace Lake Metagenome 02UKX (SPAdes) (version 2) | ecosystem: Environmental > Aquatic > Non-marine Saline and... | reverse complement strand
AGATTATCCCGGAACGCCTGGATTATATGTGGTTTTTAGGTTACGGATTGGATGACTGTATTCCAGATCACAGTGTATTAAGCAAAGCCCGAGCGCGATGGGGAACGGAGGTATTTGAAGAACTGTTTGTCAGGATTGTATGGCAATGTGTAACCGCCGGCTTGGTTGACGGGACCAAGATTCATATGGATGGCAGTTTAGTGGATGCGGATGCATCAAAAAACTCTATCATAAAGGGACCTCCGGAACTAATTGCACAACTGAAAAAGATATACCAGAAAGAGGAAGAAAAGCTGGAAGAAAAGGAAGCTCTCCCCGCCAAGCGGGCCTATTATAAGCCTGTAAATAAGAAGATGTTCAGTAAGACTGATCCTGATGCACCGGTAGTTCGACATGGAAAAGGAGGATCAAGACCACGCTACAAGAACCACCGGGTAGTGGATGATGTGCATGGTGTGATTACTGCTGTAGAGACAACGGCTGGGGATGTGGAAGAAAACGCAAAGTTACTGGACTTGGTAGATCAGCACGAGCGAAATACTCATGTTAAAGTTGATACGGTGGTGGCGGATTGTCAATATGGAACAACCGACAACTTTCGTGAATGCTATAAGCGAGGGATTCACAGTCACATGGGAGACTTCAGGGCGCATCAGGATAAGAAGGGAAGTCGTGCCGGAATCTTCTCTGAAGAAGATTTTATCTATGACGTTGAAACAGATACTTATAAATGTCCGGCGGGGGAGAGCCTGAAGAGGGGGAAATATATGCCGGCTCGAAAAGCTTATCAATTTTCAGGAATAGGAAAGGTATGTCTGAATTGTTCATTGAGGGAAAAATGTACCCGCTCAAAGGTAAATCCCCGGACATTAAAACGACATGAAAATCACGAAATGATTTTGGCGGCGAGGGTGCAGTCACATAGTGAACAAGCAAAGAGAGATCGGGAAAAGAGGAAGTGGAGGATGGAAGGCAGTTTCGCGGATGCTGCCAACAATCATGGTTTTAAACGGTCGCGTTGGCGACGATTAAAGAACCAACAGATACAGAACTACTTAATAGCGGCAATCCAGAATATTCGTATCCTTATTAATAATATTGGCAGCGGGCCAAAGGCCGCGGGGATGGAAGCAATTGCTTATAGGAATGAATTGCATAACCTAATTGCTTCATTTCTAGACCGATTTTTCGGCTTCCAGAGAATTTATAGCTCTTTATGAAGTTGCATCCAGGAATCACCTGATTCTCTGCCTATCAGTGTAGAATATTGCCTTTAGGCAACAGGCCGCGGATTATTGACAATTAAGCACGATTTTGGCACTTTTTTTGTGATGTGTAGACCATTGAGTGAAGGAAGGAAGGAATTGGGGTCAAATATTTCCTCAGTTTTGAGCGGAGTTGGATGAATAGGCCGGTGAAGTATAGCAAAGAATTTCTGGATAAGCTGGAGAATATGTTACGGGGAGATCCGCTGCTTTGCCCTCATTTTGAGAAAGGGGATATCCATATCCTGCCTCCGGATAAGGGCGACGACGATCCGATCTGGATTGATTTTACCCTTAAAGAACATATTCAGGATTTTATAAAAAACCGGGTTAACGCGAATCTTTTCGGAATGCTCGACCGGGTGGAGGACCAGGCGATCCGGGATTGGGATGATCGGGTCGAGATGATAAAGATTACGGAGGCTGACGAAATCCTGCGGCCTTATTTCGAATCAGAAATAATTTCCTGGACCAATTATCCGGATAAAGTAGCCTTTCAGATGGACATTGACCTGCCGGCAGCGGAGGTATATTTGATTATTAGGAGGATAGTGGATATTGTAGAGGAAAAATTCGGTAACCCTGACTCGAAATAGTAAATCAGAAAGAAGGACATAACGGGGTCAGACTTGACTTTTGACTTAGAAGGAACAGGGGCACACCCCAATTACTAAGTTTGACTAAACGGGGCAAAGGACCGCCAGATTCACAAGGTAATGAAAAAGAATGGTTCGCCGTTGCCCCGGTTCGAAACCGACGACGATCGCAGCTTCTTTCTGATCCGATTTCCGGTGCATAAGCGGGCTGGATCAGAGAATGGGGAAAAGTTGGGAAGAAGTAAGGCCCAAGCTGAGGCCCAAGAGGCCCAAGAACCGATTCGATCAACTCCTCCGGCCTCCTGGTGAGAATTATCGTCCGGCCGGTTGGTCTGGGAAAGTACGAACTGGTAGACGGTGAACATCGGCTCCGGGCGTTTCGATCCCTCTATGAAGCAGAAGGCCGGAAGTGGATCGGGATGCTGGCGATAGTGGATGGGTGGGCGGATCGAAGATAGAAATACTTTTCACTGTAACAGCCATTTTCAGCATTTGCTGAAAATGGCTTAATTAATGAAAAATTATCCGGGAGGGATTGACAGGTTGGTTGATAAATTTATCCCGCACACATCAAACCATCTGGTGCGGGAAGGCCTGGAAAAGATCGCTGAAAAATTCGCTTCCCCTCAACACATTGGCCCGGGATTCCTGGCGGATTTCGAGGCTGAGACTGAGCCGGAGGAACGCGAGTTACTGCGGCGCGACGCGTTTGAGCAGGTGAACTCCTTCTTAAGAAAGCTGAAGATGGGCATAATATCAGATAAGGCAGAAAAGAATAGTGGTAACTCAGCACCATAATAAACCGGTTGGATAAACCGGTTAACGGGAGGTTGCAATGGATAAGCTGGAGACCGTTCCCCTCGACGCGATCAGTATTCCTAAGAACCATATCCGGGTTCAGAGTATCGATCAGAAGGCGATCAAGAAGCTCGCCGATTCGATCAACTCCTCCGGCCTCCTGGTGAGGATTATTCTCCGGCCGGTCGGGTCGGGGGGAAAGTACGAACTGGTCGACGGCGAACGTCGCCTCCGGGCTTTCCGTTCCCTCTACGAGACGGAAGGCCGGAAGTGGATCGGGATTCCCGCGATCGTGGAGGAGATGGACCCCAAAGAAGCCGTCCGCCGGCAGATAGTCATCAACGAGAACCGGGCCGACCTCACCCCCTTTGAGAAGGCGAAAGGCTTCAAGATGGCCTGGGACACCGGATACTTCACCAGTTACCGCGACCTGGCTCTGACCGTGGGGAAGTCCCACACTTCCGTTATCCGCGCGATCGGCATCTTCGACAAGTTTCCCCAGGAGGTCATCGATGCATTCGAGGATGGGACGCTCAAGCAGGCCTACCTGGAAGCGTTCTACCGGTTGCCTAATAGAAAGGCCATGCTCAAGCTGCTCCGGGCGATTGTCAGTGAAAACTTAAAATCAGCCGAGATCCGCGAACTGGCCAACCGGCTGGATGAGAAATGGTTGAGCGGGGACCGTGAACTCCTTCTGGAGATCGCGGAGAAAGTTCCGGAAATCAAGGTTCTTTTAGGGAGCGAGATCGTAATCGCCGATCTGGTTAAAAAGAGCAAATTGACGATCAACTACACCAACCTGACCCGGGCAAAGGAGCTGATAAAACTCTTAAATACACTGATGGAGAGTGGTGCTTTCCGCACCACCATGGCGGAATACCATGCGGCAGAATGAGTTGCATGCAGGTTGCGCCGGCGCAACTGGGTTTCTAAGGAGTTGGTGGCAATATTTGCTGTCAGTCATCGTCCCACCGGGACAAGCCCTGCCCTTATCCCATAAATAATACTGGAAGTATTCATTTTTCCACCAGCGAAAACCCCATGCACATTGTTTGCAATTGTGAATAACCTTTCCATATAACCTCGTGACCCGGCGGAGGATCTTTTCCTCGCCCCAGATATCCACCAAGACGGCCTAACAAAATCACAGCATCACCGAGTAATGCCGGTATTTTTAGTTTTTTTTTAAGTGCATACCGTTGCAGTACCTCGATTTCGATGTCCGTAAACAAAACCTCGGCCGGGAGATCAGGAACTTCTCTCCCTAACAATGTCATCAGTATAATGCGCCAGGCAATCACCATGTTTACTGCGATAGCCCTCTTTAAACGTTCCGCTTTTTTGTGAGCCAACCGTTCAATACGGCATCCTGTTTTTAACACCCGGTGCCAATCTTCAATCCGCCATCTCAGTCGATACCAGCGAAGACATTGGATCGCTTTTTCCCCTGAATCTATCTTAACAGTAGTGATTAAACGCCATTCGAGCGGCTCTATCCCTTTCGGTGGATCTTCTTCAACAATGTGAATAAACCACACCGGAACCGGGGTTTTGCCACTGCTCAATCCCCAACGAGGAGGGAGGAGATTGACTGAAGTATAACGAACAGCTACTTCGGCTTGCCGCGCCGAACTTTTCTTCCGAGCTGAACGCCCAGCTTTTTTTCTTCGGGCGCTATAGCGGGGAATATCAATCCGTAACCGAAATTGAACCGGCGATTGTTCAACCACTTCAAACAAACTCAAATCTTCGCCTGTGCGCCTATCATGTTGCGCTCGTATAAGTAGATTGACACGTGGATTTTTGCGCCATTCATCGAACAACTCGAAGAAATCTCCTTCCCGATCCATTATCGCAACCCCTGAGGTGTTCGGCATATCTCGGATCACCTCCATGCAATCTCTTAAACCTTCAATCCAGCGGAAAGTCTCCTTTTCTTCAATTGGAATAGTACGATGATCCTTTTCCTTTCGCTCAGGCTTCAGTTCCGGGGCATAACATTGCCCCCGCAGGATCCCCAGTGGCACCCCATCAGTAGTAATAGCCATGGTCGAATGTAAGCGTAATCCTCTACTCTCTGTGCTGGTATGATTCTTGCCGATTACTCCCAATCCTTCACACTGCTGTAACTCCGAATAGTTGAGACTGGTGGTATCCTGGACACACAGCACGGTTTGCTGTTCCTCCATGCGCCTTATTGTACGTTCCCGGTGTGGCTTGAGTATATTCTCCATCGTCATTGCTTCCTCATCGGGATGCTCGATGAATCTATAGTATCCCTTAGCCCGAGCCTTGTCTCCCTGACAGGCTGCCAGCCAGGACGCCCCCGGACTTTGCCCTTTGATATGAGCAATATCTACCAGCCGATTACTCAAACGATTGTCCCCTATAGTGGCGCCTCCAAACTCATTCTCTGCCCAGCAATCATCATCTAAGCCGGATTCCGGGCGAAGCGGTGTCCGGCCCGCATCTTCAGGCAACCCCATCTTTTGACGGAAATTATCATCCAACACGTATACATAAATGTCTTTTACCGTCTCTAACTGCTCACGCTTCCGATCTTGTCGCCCTCGGCCCTGAGTCTGGCCGATCCGCAGCCAATTGGCAGCTCGATAGCAGGTGCCGGTGTAACGACTGATATCAACAAAACTCTCCAGCAACCACGGCTGGTACCCATACATCTTTTCAAAGTCGGTGGTCATCTTCTTTATACTCATGGCTAATACACAAGACGCCAGATTTTGGCAATGAACCTGGTTTCGGATTAAAAAACGGCTTAATCCGACCACTCTCTCCAGATAGGACCGTCTGTCTTCCCAATCCCAGCCGATCCACTGATCCCGATCTTTCAAATGAAGCGCGGCGGCGGCAAACCCTATTGCCCCCAGCCATCCATGTTCAGACTTGATCAGATAACGCAACTGGCGGCCAACCAGGGGACGGTGCCCCTGAGGATGCTCCCGAATCATCAGCTCATTCCAGATTCGCATCTGCTTTTCGCTTTGAACACGAACCAATCCGAGGTCCTTGATTGCGGTCACTTCATCGGGAACATCCTTAGCATCCGGGACCGCTTCTCCTAATCGTCGGGGTGTTTTATGATCTGTATTCTTCTTCTGTGAAGCCGGTAAACTCAAAAGATTATGTCGTTCCAACTCTCTGAGTGCCTTCAAGCAACTACTCAATTGTGGCTTGCCCCGGGCATCATAAAAAGCGTATTTCTGACATAAGGTATTCGCTAATTGAGTTCTATTCATCCCTCTATTGACATTCAGTATTTTGTTGATATCCTCTATAACATCGGGCTGGCTGAGATTCCTTTTTAATTGATTTTGTGTTTCCATGTCGCCAATATAGGCGACCAACGTAATGTTGTCCAGCCCTTTTTACGGGATAAGGGCAGGGACAAGCCCGGTGGTGACGCATCGGGATGGAGAGACTTTAGCTATCAATCATCGTCCCACCGGGGCAAGCCCGGTGGTGACGCATCGGGTGGCGGGACTTTTAAACTCGGCCTTTGGCCGGCGAGGAAATATGCCCGAATAATTCTTAGACGCTAACTATAAAAGTGGTACAATGTAGAGATGGGGTCGGACCACACTGACGTGTTGTAATTCAACGGCTTACCCCGAAAAAATGGCCAAAAATTGATCTTAGAGGCGCTTTTCGGGGGTAAAAAGAGCTTCTAAGGTTTTACTGTCACCGGTTACTTACAAGGGGCCATTCTGGCCCCCGGGAAATCAGGACGAAAATATCGTATGTTATCGGTGGCCGGCCCATTCCCCACCCAAATCCGCGTCTCTTTAGGATATTGAACCCCGTTGGGGTTCTTATTGTTTGTTTGGCGATGCAATATTCCCGGGGATTCTCCCCGGGCTGAAACGTTGAACCCCGTTGGGGTTTGTCGGATGCTATTATCTCAAGAAGGAACCAAAAGAACGATATTCTGATTTTTTCCAAATGGTACAAATCTCTCTATTTTTTTTGTGCCGTAGTGAGTTATAATCCTCCTTAACTATTAGAAGTAGAACGAGAGATTCATCATGATAAAATCTAATTTTTTTACCCCTCGATCTGGTGGGGAATCAAAAGCCTTTCAGGGGAGGATAAATCAGTTAGAAAACTTCAAGAAGAAAACATGCGGCACAACCATGTGCCAGGAGGTCACAGTGGGAGCCAGGTCCCGCTACGCCTTCTTCGTGCCCGACACCCTCGGGGTGGGTGAAGATGCGGCCCACGACTTCTTATGCACTGTGGAGTGCACCACTAACAAGATGATAATCGTCGATCGCCTTTGACCTTCGACCCTTTAGAGAAAGGAGATGTCCCAGGTGAGAAAAAATAAAGCCTATCTGTCCACCGGCCGCGCGCATGGAGAAAAAGCGGGAGTGGCCGTCGCCCTTGTGGCTGCTATATTCGCAGCCCTGCATCTCACGATGATCTTTGCACCGGGTCCCGCTTCAGCGGCGCCATTGAACTGGTCAGAAACCGGGCCGATCAGCTCGTCTCCCATCTGGAGCCTCGCCTGGGACGGTACTGACACCCTGTACGCCGGATGCAATAACGGCCACGTCTATTCCAGGAGTGGAAGCGGAGGATGGGAAGACACCGGGGCCACCGGCGTGGGTGTAGTCTGGAGCCTCGCCTGGGACGGGACCGACACCCTGTACGCCGGCTGCAATGACGGCCACGTTTACTCCAGGACCGGCGGGGGGAGCTGGGAAGACACCGGGGCCACCGGCGGGGGGGTAGTCTGGAGCCTCGCCTGGAACGGTACTGACACCCTGTACGCCGGGTGCGATAACGGCCACGTCTACCGGTATGTCCCGGGGGGAAGCTGGGGTGACACCGGGGATACCGGCGGGGGGACGGTAAACAGCCTCGCCTGGAACGGTCCCGATACCCTCTATGCCGGGTGCAATAACGGCCACGTCTACCGGTATGTCTCGGGGGGAAGCTGGAGTGACACGGGGGATACCGGCGGGGGGGAAGTCCTGAGCCTTGCCCATAACGGCAACGTCACCCTGTACGCCGGATGCGCCAACGGCCACGTCTATTCCAGGACAGGAGGGGGAAGCTGGAGCGATACCGGGTATATCGGCGGGGGGATGGCAACCAGCCTCACCTGGGACGGTGCCGACACCCTGTACGCCGGAAGCAATAACGGCTGTGTCTATGACAACGTATCGGGAGGAGGCTGGCGCGACACCGGGGATACCGGCGGGTGGGAAGTCCAGAGTCTCGCCTGGGATGGCACCGACACCCTCTACGCCGGATGCAATAACGGCCATACCTATTCCCGGGCTGAAAGCGGAGGCTGGGGCGACACCGGGGATACCGGCGGGGGAACGATAAACAGCCTCGCCGGGGACGGCTCGGGCACCCTGTACGCCGGATGCAATGACGGCCATATCTATTCCAGGACTGTAGGGGGAGGTTGGAACGACACCGGGGATCCCGGCGGGGAGGAAGTCATAACCCTCGCCTGGGACGGTACCGACACCCTGTACGCCGGGTGCGCCGACGGCCGCGTCTATTCCAGGACCGGCGGCGGAGGATGGAGCGACACCGGGGATACCGGAGGAGGGACGGTCTGGAGCCTCGCCTGGGACGGCACCGATACCCTGTACGCCGGGTGCGCCAACGGTCACGTCTATTCCAGGACCGGAGGTGGAAGCTGGGGCGATATCGGGGTCCCCAGTGGGGACACGGTCACCAGCCTCGCCTGGGACGGCACCGATACCCTGTACGCTGGAATTAATAACGGCCACGTCTATTCCAGGACCGGAGGCGGAAGCTGGAGCGACACCGGGGACACCGGCGGGGGGACGGTCTGGTGCCTCGCCTGGGACGGCAGCGACACCCTGTCCGCCGGGTGCAATAACGGCCACGTCTATTCAAGGATTGGAAGCGGAAGCTGGAACGACACCGGGGATATCGGAGGAGGGGTGGTCTGGAGCCTCGCCTGGGACGGTACCGACACCCTCTACGCCGGGTGCGTTAACAGCCACGTCTACCGGTATGTCCCTGGGGGAAGCTGGAGCGACACCGGGGCGACCGGCGGAGGGGTTGTCTGGAGCCTCGCCCGGGGCGCTAGCGGCATCCTCTACGCCGGGTGCGATAACGGCCATGTCTACCAGAATGTCCCGGGCGGAAGCTGGAGCGACACCGGCGAACCCGGCGGGGGGGTAGTCTGGAGCCTCGCCTGGAACGGCACCGACACCCTCTACGCCGGATGCAATAACGGCCACGTCTATTCAAGGATTGGAAGCGGAGGCTGGGGCGACACCGGGGAGACCGGCGGGGGGAAAGTCCATAGCCTCGCCTGGGACGGCACAGACACATTGTACGCCGGATGCAATAACGGCCACGTTTACTCCAGGAGTGGAAGCGGAAGCTGGAGCGACACCGGGAACCCCGGCGGGGGGATTGTCTGGACCGTCGCCTGGGACGGCGCCGACACCCTGTACGCCGGGTGCGAAGACGGCCACGTCTACTCCAGGACCGGAGGCGGGAGCTGGAGCGACACCGGGGACACCGGCGTGGGGGCAGCAAAAAGCCTCGCCTGGGACGGTACCGACACCCTCTACGCCGGATGCGACAACGGCCACGTCTACTCCAGGAGTGGCGGCGGAAGCTGGGGCGACACCGGGGACACCGGCGGGGGGATTGTCATGAGCCTCGCCTGGGACGGTACTAACACCCTCTACGCCGGATGCGAAAACGGTCACGTCTACTCCAGGACCGGCGGCGGAGGCTGGAACGATACCGGGGGTATCGGGTGGACAGTATATCGCCTCGCCTGGGACAGCAACGGCACCCTCTACGCCGGGTGCGTTAACGGCCACGTCTACCAAAACATCTCAGGAGAAGGCTGGAGCGACACCGGGGACACCGGCGGGGGGACGGTTATGTCCCTCGCCTGGAACGGCGCCGACACCCTGTCCGCCGGCTGCGATGACGGCCATGTCTCCTCCAGGACCGGAGGGGGAAGCTGGGGCGATACCGGGGAGACCGGCGGGGGGGAAGTCATGACTCTCGCATGGGACAATACCGACACCCTGTATGCCGGATGCTGGGACGGATCCGTCTATTCCAGCATTGGAGGGGGATGCTGGAGCGACACCGGGGATACCGGCGGAGGGGTAGCCTGGAGCCTCGCCTGGGATGGTACCGACACCCTCTACGCCGGGTGCGAGGACGGCCACGTCTATTCCCGGAGTGGCGGCGGAAGCTGGGGCGACACCGGGGCGACTGGCGTGGGGATTGTCTGGAGCCTCGCCTGGGACGGTACCGACACCCTGTATGCCGGATGCGATGACGGCCATGTCTACTCCCGGACCGGGGGGGGGAGCTGGAGCGACACCGGGGCGACCGGCGTGGGGGAAGTCAAGAGCCTTGCCTGGGACGGTACCGACACCCTCTACGCCGGGTGCGGCAACGGCCACGTCTATTCAAGGATTGGAGGCGGAAGCTGGAGCGACACCGGGGATACCGGCGGGGTGGAAGTCAAGAGCCTCGCCTGGGACGGCACCGACACCCTCTACGCCGGGTGCAATAACGGCCACGTCTATTCCAGGACCGGAGGGGGAGGATGGAGCGACACCGGGGATCTCGGCGGGGGGACGGTTATGTCCCTTGCCTGGGACGGCACCGGCACCCTGTACGCCGGATGCGATAACGGCTACGTCTATTCCAGAACTGGAGGGGGAAGCTGGAGCGACTCCGGGGCGACCGGCGGGGGTAAAGTCCATAGCCTCACCTGGGACGCGAGCACCACCCTGTATGCCGGATGCTTTCTCGGGGTGTTCAAGGGCATGCCGATCCCGACCCCATCTCCGACACCATCCCGGACCCCGACGGTGACTCCGTCTCCGACGCCGACGCCGGGCGCGGTCCGGACGCCTACCGTGACTCCATCTCCGACGCTGCCCCCGACACCATCTCCGGCACCATCCCGGACGCCGACGGTGACTCCATCTGCTACGACGACACCGCCGCTAACTCCGACATCATCTCCGACCCCGATTCCCTGTGTCTCCCCGCTGATGGTGAAAGAGATCGACTCTATGGAGATCTTCACCCCGCGCTCTTTCGTTAATAACGGCTGGTTTATCCGGGGTCTGGATTGGAATAATGATACCGACTTCGGCTATGTTCCCGACAGGCTCAACTTCTGGTTCGACGGCGGATCGGTGTCAGTCGAGAGCCAGGTGATGCTTCGTTTTGAGGAGCAGGCGGAGCCGATCGACATCCGGGATGGGGACAAGCTCCGGATCAACTATGATACCTATTATTACCTCGACGTCATCCTCCCCGCCGTAAGCGTGGACGGGATGGAACTCTACCTGGGCCTCAACGGGAACACATATACCGACCTGGCACTCTGCGTTATCGCCAAGGGGTCTCCCACGCCGATGCCCCCGGTCACGCCGTCTCCGACTCCGTCGCCATCACCTACAGCAACATCCTCGGTGACGCCGACGGTGACTCCTTCAACATCACCAACCACCCCGTCTCCAACTCCATCCCGGAGACCGACGGTGACTCCGACCGGCACACTAACGCCGATGACGACAGCCACACTGTCTCCCCTATTTACGCCCACACCGACCTGCGGGCCGACCGTGGCTCCGCCCGGATACGTTATCGAGTCGGGAGACTATGACGGTGACGGGACCAGTGAGATCGCCATCTTCCGTCAAAGTGCCGGCCTCTGGGCGGTCCGGGGATTAACCAGGGCATATTTCGGAGGGATTTCCGATCTGCCGGCCTCCGGCGATTACAATGGCGACGGGATAACGGATATTACGATTTTTCGGGAAAGTGACGGCCTCTGGGCGGTCCGGGGATTGACCCGGGAATATTTCGGAACCGTTGGCGAGATCCCGGTACCGGGAGATTATGACGGTGACGGCAGCTGCGACATCGCGATCTTCAATGACGTCTCCGGCCTCTGGGCGATCAGAGGAATCACCCAAATCTATTTCGGGACCGGGGGGGACCGACCGATACCCGGCGACTACGATGGAGACGATACCCGGGAGATCGCCGTCTTCCGGCCGTCTTCCGGCCTCTGGGCGGTCCGGGGGTTGTCCAGAACGTACTTCGGCAGGGTGGACGACTGGCCCGTTGCCGCGGATTACTCCGGCGACGGGATCTGTCAAATTGGCATCTACCGGCCCTGTACCGGCCTCTGGGCGCTGAGGGGATTGACCCGGAACTACTTCGGAAGATGCACCGATTGGCCCCAACCAGCCGACTATGACGGAAGCGGAGCTGACAGTATCGGCATCTTCCGAAGAGCATCCGGACTCTGGGCGGTTCATGGAGTCACCCGTCTCTACTTTGGAGGCAGCAGCGATATCCCGGTGACCAGATAAAAGATATTTGTGGATTCGCCATAGCAACACCGTGAAGGCAAAGAAGCTATAATGATCCATAATGATCAACTTCCGGAAAATCAATATAATTTTCGCGCTCTTCGGAAGATATTTTCTCTTCATCATCCTGTCCGCCGCCCTGCTTCTGGCATTTTATTTTCCCGGCCCCGGTAATTATCTGCGGAGTCTGGGCCTGAAATGGCCGTTGGTGGTGGTAATTTTTTTGTGTCAGGGTTTTAAGCTGAAGACGAAAGAACTGGGGCGGGCAAAAGATATCCTGAAAATTTTAATTATCGGGTTCGCGGTCTCCCAGCTGCTGGCTCCGATTGTCGGTTACCTGACGGCGAAGATATTTCGGCTGGAAGGGGAAAATTTCATCGGTTTTATTCTCATCTGCGTGATGGCTCCAACCCTGATCAGCGGAACTGTAATCGCGATTAAAGCGGGCGGGAGCCGTTCGGTGGCCCTCCTGCTGGCGGTGGGGGGAAACCTGCTGGCGATTCCGATCATTCCCATTAATCTCCATATTTTTCTCGGCAAGCTGGTTCCGCTCCCCCTTGGTGTCCTTCTTCTGAAACTAACCGGTTTTGTCCTGATCCCGGCTCTCCTGGGCCACTTTATCCAGCGGTGGAAACCCCGCTGGGAAGAACGAGCGGACCCGATTCTGCCCTTTATCCCCCTTCTGGCTTACGGTCTCCTGATCTATCTGCTCTTCTCCTCATATTCCCAGCGGATAACCGAACTGACCGGCGGAGATTTATTTTCGCTTTCCCTGGCTTCATTACTGGTCCATTTCTTTCTCATGCTGGTCGCTTTCTGGTCCGCCCGGCTGATCCTCCACCTGCGCGAACCCGACTGCCGATCCCTGGCGATGATCGCCTCTCAAAAAACTCCGTCCCTGTCGATTATTGTCTGGGCGGTGACTTTCGCCGACGTGTATCCCCTTTCAATTATTCCCACCCTGATCTTTTTTCTTAGTTTCATCCTGGCCGACTCCTTTCTGGCCGAGATCTGGAGCCGTTCCATCGTCTCTCCCAACCGGTTTTATCGGGATAATAAACTTCCGGGGTTTCCGGAGTAAACGTGATATGATTATCTTCAAATTAGAAATTAAGTTCGCAGCCCGATGAAAGGAGAAACCAATATCGAGATAGAGGTTATTAAAGACGGGCCGTATCTTGTCAGGAACCTCGATCGACTGATCTGGAAGCGGTTCTTCAGTTTTTTGAGTTTTGCCTGGGAGCCTCCTGGGGTAAGAGTAAGTAAAAAGCGGCTCCTGGAGGAGCCGCTTTTTCTTCATCCATTTCTGGATGAGGTTTGTTTTCTGCCTGGTTTTGGACTCTACGTCTATACCTATATGCCTGGTTTTCCTCGAATCCAATCAGCTCCAAACAAATCATATGAGGGCCCAAAAATTTTTATACTATTCCCTATTTCTAATTCAGGACTTATATGCCTAACATACGCATAACCAACTAATTTATTAATATTCAGACCGTATTTATGCCCATAATAAAACAACCAATCATCTCCCGGAGCCCAGATTAATTCATCATAGGGCAACGAACATGATGGCGGATTGTTTTCAATTATTATTTCTCTTTCCGTCGATAACTCTCTAATTTTAATTCTTGCTTTCTTCAGGAATGCTTCTTCAGTATATATTATTTTCTCGGGAAAAATTATCTTGTAAAATATTTGATTTATATTAACAACAGCAGCTTCTTTTTTATAAGTTTTGAATGCTAGTACTTTCCCATCATGAGAGAGAGAAGGTAGAAACCCTTCAGTAATTTCTCTAATACTACCATCTTTCAGATTTACCTGACATATCACCCTGTCTTCTCTGCTTGCATATAGATGCTTTTTATCCAAACTCCAAGAAGGCTTATTAGGAATAAAATTAGTAGTAGTAACTTTTTTCAATTCTTGAAGTTCTAAATCATATATATATATATGATTTTGTGAGTAATAATTCCATTTTTCATTATACCCTGAGCTAAATGGTGTAATGAGCAACGCAATTTGTTTTCCATCGGGGGACCAAGCAGGATGATGGGGAATGAACTCGTCATTTTCTATCAACTCAACCATTTTCATGGATTCTAAATTCATTACATTTAAAGCATATCTATTACCCGTCTTTGGTGTTGATATTTTTACTTGAATTATAATTTTATTTAAATCCGGGGAATAATCGGGGAACTTTATACTCATATGATGTCCCGAATATAATACAAATTCATCTTTTATGGGAAAATTACTTAAATTTAACAACCGCAGCTCCGAGACATGGGAAATTTGTGGTTGTGTATATGCAAGAAAGCCATATAGCTCGCCTCTTTGAGATTGATTACTAATAGTTAAAGAACAAATAGTTAATATCAATAAAACCAACATGATTCATTTTCCTTATCTAAATCTGTTAGAGTCCACAAGAACTGAGTATTCCATTAGCCCAAGTTAAACAGTTTGGTCCAAAACATAAATTAAAAGTTAGTGGCGAACTACCCTGAATAGCATCATATATACACTTATCCTTTGATTTATCATGACTTGCATCCGCACAACCTCCTCCTGACTCATCATCTCTAACTTCACCACGAACATTACAACAGGCATATACTGCCCAATCAGGGGTATTTCTTGCTGGATTAAATCCCCAAGAACCATTATATTTTTTATTACCTACTATTGTTATATAGAAGTGGATAGCGCGAAAACAACTCTGAACCTTTTCCCCATGAGGATCAAACAAATTGATTGGGTTATTATCTGCGTAAGTATAAAGGTTAAACCCATCTTCATACCCAATTGGATCAATCTGCGAAAACCTACCTAACCCCACCGAATAAATCCTGGCCCGGTAATAAAACAGCCCGCTCTCAAGATCGTATCTTCGACCGGTGAAAGTATAGGGATTACCCGAAAGTACACCGGTTGAAGTGAAGTCCCCATAAACAGCATAATCATACGATTTAACAGTATTCGCAGCCGATTCAGACAATCCCACCACCGAACCCAATCCATTCTGGTGATAGTAATAATATGTATCATCCTGCACCAGTATTAGTGGCTCATCAATCCCCACGCCATAAATAAACTCTCTCGCTAACTCAAACACTCCCCCGTCATCCTCGTATTCGGCAACAACCTGATATGTCTCGTGGTCGTAAACGTAGTTGGTGGTTTCGTCATCAGTGGTCTTCTGAATCCTCTTCCCAAATGGACCATATTTGTATCCACCTAGTGTCTCTCCGTCAGAATTTCTCACCACTTTGGTCAGTTGATTCTCACAGTTATAGTAATAGGTCTGGACTCCGTCAGTGGTGAGATTGCCATTCAAATCGTAATCAAAGTCAACACCATCAACCTCAGTATACTGGTTGAGATTATTACTTAAATACTCTTCCGTCCCTCCATTGATAGCGGTGGTCCGGTTCCAGGCGGAATCATATTGAAAGGTCTGGTCGGAGAAGGATGATCCTGATGGATAATCGACTTCGGCCAATTCATAGATCTTATCATATTTATACTCGTGAGTTCCATCCAATGTAGTCATTGAAGTTCGGTTACCAACATTGTCCTGAGTATAGTAAAACTGTGAAATAATATCAGTTTCCGTCCTCCAGTTGGTAAGCTCCATGAGCCATCCGGCGTTATTGTGCGTGTAAGAAGTCCAGGTGGAATTTAAATAATCCCGGCGGGTGATCTGGTTTAAGTCGTTATAACTATAATCGGCAAGTACATCCTCCCCCTCTTTGACCTGATCGAGACGGTTAAGATCATCATATTCCCGAGTATATGTTTCCCCGGAAGGATATTGAAGGGATGTTTTATTTCCAATCAGATCATGAGTATAAGTGATCTCATAGGACTCCGATCCGATGCTGAAATCCACTTCAGTTAGATGATTGAGATCGTTATAGGTGAACTCGTATTCCGCGTTATCATCTTCGGCCGCCGTCATTCTTCCAAGTTGGTCATAAGAGAAATCAGCGGTGGAGGAGTCAGGATAAGTTCTGGTAATCAGCCGCCTGAATTCATCGTATGTGTAGGCAATGGTCTCCCCGGCTCTCGTAGTCTTTTGCCGCTTAAGACCGGCATCATCATAGACAAACGATTCTGAACTGCTGTCGGGATAGGTGATCACGAGTAATTCGTTGAACTGGTTATAGCTGAAGTCAGTCCAGTTGCCTTTAGGGTCAGTCAAGCGAGTGCGATTACCGCTATTATCATATTCATATTGAGTGGTATAACTTTCGGCATTGGTTTTAGCAATCAATCTGCCATTTATGTCATAATCAACGGTAGTGATATTCCAATTGGCATCCATCTGGTTAATTCTATTTCCGACATAATTATAACTGAACTCTGTCTCATGGCCGAGAGGATCGGTAGTCATTACACGGCGGTTTAAAGCGTCATATTCATACTCGGTGGTTCTCTCCAGAGCTGCCCCCACTGCCTCTATGACTTCAACTCGATTGCCGGCTTCATCGAGAGTGTATTCCGTGATCACACCATCATCATTGGTTACAGAGACAAGGCGATTTCGTTCATCATAGGCATATTGGGTGGTACTTCCTTCGGCGTCGGTGACTGATATCCGGTTTCCATTGGCATCGTAGCCGTACTGGGTTTCGGCGCCGGAGGGAGCATCTTTCACCACTTCAGTAACCCGGTTGAGGTCGTCATAATCATACTCGGTGACAATCCAGTTTTCGCCTAATTTATGTTCGCGGGTTTTTATCTTATCCGCCCCAGTATAGGTAAGCCGGGTGATAAGATCTGATACGGAGCCTTTTCTTTTCTCCTCTATTAATCGATTAATGGCATCATAGGCGAATTCAGTAACCTGATCGTCGTAGGAGTCGTTATGGACGGTTTTTATTACCAGGTTATCGTTTTCATCGTATTCATACTCGGTTGACCGATCACCCTGTTCTTCGGAAGTAACCTTTTGGGTACCATTATAGGTATAGTAGATGTAGTTGCCGTTACGGTCGCGCTTCCAATCCAGTTCGCAGCAAGTGTAGTGGAATTCCTCATAAGAATCGTCATCGTATGTGATTTTAGTTCTCTTTCCATCATCATTATATTCATACTCAGTAGTGCGGGAGGTTGAAGCATCAATCTTTTCCGTCATAGTCAGCATCCGGCCCATCAGATCATAGGTAAAGGTTGTTTCTTTGCCTAAAGGTTCCGAAATTTTTGTCTGATTCCCATATTCGTCATATTCATACGAGGTGGTATAACTCCTCGCATTTGTTACACTCTCTATTAAGCCATCCGAATAGTAAGTTCTGGTTTCTGTTACTGACTCACTGTCAATGTACCAACTGGTCTCAATCAGATTTCTATCTTCATCATAGGAATATTCGGTTTTATCACCACTTGATTCAGTTATTTTGATGAGATTATTGTCCGTATTATATTCCCAGGAAGTAGTATTATCGAGAGCATCTATCTGAAATATCTGGTTTCCATAGTCATCGTAGTCATAGATGGTTTGATTTCCATCTCCATCCGTATAAATAACCACATTACCGTCGGCACCGAATTCCGTCTCTTCCTGATTGAGTGGGTCTTCAGTCTGAGCGAACCATTCATGATCGTCATACAATCCCCGGTCATTATAGGAGAAGACCTGGCTATTCCCCAGGGGATCGGTAATGGTAGTGGTGTAATATACGGTATCATACTCAAAGTGGGTGGTATCACCGTTTTCGTTTGTCCGTGAGGTTACCCGCACATCATTATCAAATTGATAAGTGACTGCTCTGGAAGCGGTTCTTTTGTTTTTCGGATTTCACCCGGAAGATTCCCGGGTTGGAGGACAAAGAAAAAGCGGCCTATTCCTGAGCCGCTTTTCTTCATCCCTTCCTGAATAAGTTTCGTTTTATATGGTCACCGGAATAGCCCCCCCCCGAAGTAGGTCTGGATCACATTACTTATCGCCCCGGGGCCGCTGGTAACCCTGAAGATCCTGATATCGGCAGTTTCTTCAAAGGCTTCCGCTTATCTTATGCGGGGGCTCTTTTTATGTCCGGGGGTTTCCCCGCCGCATTTCGCCGAATGAAATAAATTTTTCTATCCATTCCAAATGAGATAAAATCAAGATAAACTGGTACACTTTTAAACCGGTATTGAGTATTGCCAGATGTCTGAACTTAGTATTTGGGGTGTGACCCTGATCCCATCCTCCAGATTCTATCAACGGAAATCCTGTAGAGTAGTATATTGGTAGGTCTGCTATTACAACCCCGTACAGTGGAAGTCGGGGGTTGGGATGGGTATCCTGGCTGGAGGGGCTGTTATTAACCCGTTAACTCTTAGCCATATTTTATCTAAAAGGATCTGGCGGCACACAGTCAAACGTTTGGTGAGTGCATCTAAATGAAGCTATACGTATCTTATTCTTGTATTATTCGTTTAGAATTTATAGCAGTGCAATTTTGCAGTTTAATCTTTATACTATTATTTGGACCATATCCCGCAATAGTTTTACCTTCAGGACCTTGTACATCAAGTACTCCATAGATCGTTATACTATCTCCCAAGGATAAAGATAATATATACTCTTTTGAATAATCTCCCCGACAGACTACTTTCGCCATCCTTGATGAGAATGGGACACATATAGTTATTGTATTCCCGCCGGGAACGTCAGTTATTTTTCCGGTTAATTCAACAGGTTTCCCATAACATGACTTAAGCCACTCTTCTTTTTGCGAGTGTGTTCTTGCCTGCAATTGTTCATTATATATCGTGTCTAGATTTACTTTTCCATCTTTATCTGTTTTTATTGATAATAACCTTGGATTAAAATGACCAATAGATTCGCTGATATCTTTTAATGTAAAATTTTTCAAATCAACAGATTTTAGTCTAAATAAATTTTGTGCATTAGCCATTCCTTCAAAACTCAGATCATCTATTTCTCCCATAAATGATATCTTATCCCCTTTAGAAAGCTTCAAGGATTTTTCATCCCAGTAACCAGCGCAACTGCCCTTTATGCCACATATATCAACACCAATAGAGAGTTGGGAAGATTCATCGGTTTTAAAACCGCCGACTTTTTCCCTTCCTTTATATACACTCCTTACTTTCCCTTCCCACTCAACTTTTGCTCCCTGATATTTATTTTCACATTGCTCAACTAAATGCCTTCTTTGGGGTCGGGTAGGATTTTTTAATGATTGTAAAATAATTTCAATATCTTGAAATTCTTTTGGCTTTTTACAAGGCTGTGATGCATTCTTTGGTTTAGATGATGGGGTGATGCTTATACTATCATGAATATCTTCTCCTAGTGCTTTTCTCAACGCAGCGATAATTTCTTTATTGCGGCTTTCCATTGCATAGCCAAGTGCTGTCTTGCAGCAATGATTGTAGATATTAATATAAGTTGGGTCAGCTCCAGATTTTAATAACAAATTTACAATATCTATATTTTTATTCCTAGTAGCTGCCAATAATGGTGACTTGCCGTTTTCGTCAATACAATTTACATCCACTCCTGCATTAATTAAAGCCTCGACAATCAAATAATCTCCTTCATTATATACGCCTAAATTAATAGCTCCTATTAACAGTTTTGCATCTTGGCTGGCATCACGTTTTACTGCAGCACCATTATCTAATAAACATATTACCGATTCGGTATTCCCTTTTTCAGTTGCTAATAATAAAGGACTCTTTCCCTTATAATCAGTTGCAGTAATATCTGCACCTGATTCTAACAAAACTTTTATAATTTCAGCATTACCTCGAAGTGCGGCAAAAATTAAAGGTGTCATATGCCTGAGGCGGGCATTTATGTTTGGACATAAATTTATATACTCCTTTACTTCTTCAATTTTTTTATCACTAATTGCGCGAAAAAGCTGTTCAGTTACCTGTTCCTGGCTTAGTGAAGATTCACAAAGGCCATAATTTATATTTATTAAACTCATACTTAGGATAATAAAAAGGTGCATTATAATTAACCCTATGGGGATGCATATTTGTTTTTTCATATTTATCTCCAAGTTATATTGTATGTCTTCAAAGCATTATGGACAACTTAGGCCATTTCACTCTGGATAGTTTGCTCAGGTATAGACGCCTGCCGTTTGTACAAAGTTTACTCTTCCTTTCATTTTAAAGGAATATATTTACTGGGTTTCTTTGGAATAATCGTCTCAATCCTCAGACCTTATTCCACAGTAACCCCAAAGATCTTCACCACCACAGGCTCAACCCCAGTCTCCCATGGCCTGACATACTCCATCTCAACCGTAGTCTCCCCCGGTTCCAAAGCCTTAAACGTCCACACCTCTTGACCCCCGGCTCCCCTCATCTCAGTCTCCGGAGCCACATATTCCGATTTCACCAGTTTCACAATACCTTCCGTGAAATCATCTGATAGTTTCCATTGGTATCCGGTAGTGGTAAATTTCCACAAGTGAAGTCTCTTTGACTGAATAATCTTACCCGTCAATACCGATTCCAGCAATAGAAATCCGGTAGGTGGAGGGGGTTGACGTCTATTGAGTAAACTTTTTGTAAAATTTTGATTATTATTCCAGTTATTCGGAAAAATCAAAAATTATCTAAGAAATTTTGGTGATCCTACTCCCCCCCCCCCCGACACCCTGAGCAGAACTAACTTCCCGGAAAATTTACGGGAGGTTGGGGTGAAGGGATGGTGACGTCCCGACTAACACGGCGATACTCAATCAATTTTACTTGATCAAGTATATCTTGATGTTATATCCTTTTAGCAGTAGGAGTTTTAGCCTCGACTATCGGGAAATGGAGATGCGGTAGAGAATGGTGTTTTGAAATTGGAGGTATGGAATGTCAAATGGTGCGACTCGTGAGGAAGAAAAAAAGGCAGAAGTGCTTCAATTTCTTCATGATCATGTTTTCGATCAGATTCTGAATTCAGATGATGCTTCTGAAAAGCTGAAACAGGGCGTTCGATATACCATCATGAGAATGACCGAACGCGATTCGACTGGAATCGTGCAATACTACTGGTCAGCTATCGTTGGGACTGAACATAGCACAGAATTTGCTCGCCGAATGCGTTCCGAAGGTTTTGTGAGGTTTGAGGAAATCATTGATGAATTTCGGGATCGATTCGGGAATGAATGGTTGCGATCATAGGTGCTGATATCTAACAAGTCAACAAAACCAATGAAGGAGATATTCTGTGGTTCTTACTGCTGAGAACTGTTGCTAAGGATATTGCTTTGGAAATAGCAATTTAATCTAGAAATTTAAGTTAGCGTCCACTTTACACAAACTATTAAATAAGGAATTGGCGGTAATTCTTTCCGCTTTCTCCCCCGTCCTGGAGCGCATAATAACCCGGGCGGTCTTCTTCAGATAGTCAAACTGATCCAGGGTTATCTTCCCGTCAAATCGCTCCATGCGTTCGTATTTCGCGCCGGTGGCCTGCTCCCGGGTCCTCAGTATCTCCTCTGCTCTGCTTATCTCTTCGGTCATATCTTTCCCCGTTCTATGATCTGGTGGATTGTGTAAAGATTATTTTGGTTTTCCATCCCAATAATAGCGTTTTTCGCTGATCTCCTTACCGTCACGGTATTCAGACTCCCGCTCCTTCTGTCCGTTCTCGTACCAATAGGTCCACTTCCCGCGCTCCTTTCCATCCCGCCACTCGCCCTCACTCCGCTTCTGCCCATTCTCATACCATGTCGTTACTTTGCCATTAAGCTTACCGTCCCGGTACTCCGCCTCTGCCTTCCCGTTCTCGTGCAAACCGATGACCTTCCCTGTGAATGACTTCTCGGAGTTTACCTCGTAATACAGCCCACCCCGCTTGACGAGTTTACTTGAGTCCACCACCTTCTCCCCACACCCCACCGCAAAGATGGCTATTAGTACCGTCAATATGCTTACTGCTTTCATACTTCTCTCCTTAGAATATCCCCAGGAAGCCGCTCCCCTTTTCTCGGATACCTTGGTTTGTGTAAATGTTATCTGGAGTTCCCGTTCTTATCCCAGCATTTTGCGCGGATCTTTTTGCCGTCATACTTCTCACCCATCGAATGTTACCTTCCCGTTCTCATCCCATGTCTTCAAGCGAATCAATTCACCGTCTCGGAACTCGCCATAAGACTTCTTCTGCCCGTTCTCGTACCACTCGGTCGCCTTCCCGTGCCTCTTACCGTCACGGTACTCCCCCTCCCCCCTCTTCTGGCCGTTGCGGTACAGTACGACAATCGTCCCGGTTAATGGCACTTCGGAATTAATTTCATATCGAAGACCGCCTCGCTCAACTGTTCGGTAGGAATAAACTACCTTCTGGGCCAATCCCACATCACATATCATTGCAAACATCACTATCAATACCACCCATATGCTCACTGCTCTCATACTCCCTCCTTTAAAATATCCCCAGGAAGCCGCCGCCCTCTTCTTCCGGGGCAGGTGGTTCCGGAGTAGTTACCAGGGCCGGGGTCTTTGCCGGTTCGATTGTCGGCCGGGGTCCCGGTGTAATTGTCGGGATCGGAGTCGCGGGCGGTGCGGATTTTATCTTTATTAGTTCCCGGATCGCGTCCATCAATCCAATGATAGCCTGGTTTTGAACGTCCAGCCGCTTCTGGATCTCCTCAATCTCCGCCTTCGTTGCTTTGCCCTCTACCTGGGCGACCTCCAATAATTCCCGCTTTAGATCCTGATTACTGGCCTCCAGATTCCGGATCTGTTCCCCGGCTGTAGCCAGTTCTTCCGTCATGATTGTTTTAAGGCTCTCTTCGTTGCTTTTCTGGCCTTCTTTAAGGTATGCAAAACCCTTAAACATTTCGCCTTTTAAGACCTTTTGATTTGCCTCCTGCTTAACCCCTGCTATATATGCAATGCTTAAGGCTATTGCTATACCCGCAATCAACACTATCCCTATGGCAATAAACAACTTAACCGATAATGAGGCTATAGCATTTTTGAGCTCTATTAACCGACTTTCCCGCTCTACCTTAAACAAATGTTTAAGGTAAACATTCACCTTGTTTATGCTTAAGGCAACCTGCGCCTCCTTTACCTGCTCTAATTGTCCACTTTCCGGGGTTGTTTTCCCCTGTTTTTCCAGCAATTCAATCACCTGGTCGCGGGAGATTAGCCGTTTTCCTTGATCCCCTTCATATTCCCAGGTTGCTTTGATCTTCCCGGTCTTAATCCATCTCCTAACTGTGATATGATGGACCCCCAG